>Ga0184608_10000012_pt1 | contig 36000 bp, 32 predicted proteins | sample PLM1_30_coex_FD_133010 | JGI IMG/M metagenome (GOLD analysis project Ga0184608, IMG submission 133010) | Groundwater sediment microbial communities from an aquifer in East River, Colorado, USA - PLM1_30_coex | ecosystem: Environmental > Terrestrial > Soil > Riparian zone | place: USA: East...
CGCCCTGAACGAATGGGACACCTTCGCAACCGAGGAGGCGCTCCAGATTCGGGAGCGCCTCGGCGGGGAGGGCGAGGTAGTGGTCGTCACCGCCGGCGACGAGGATGCGGAGGAGGCGATGCGACGCTGCCTCGCGATGGGAGCCGATCGCGGCGTTCGCATCTCGATTGAGGGCATCGCAGATCGCGATCCGATCTCGGTTGCACGAGCGCTCGCCCAGGTGGTCGAGAAGGAGCAGCCTGACCTCGTCTTCTGCGGCGTCCAGTCCGCGGACGCGGTCCAGGCGACCACGGGCGTGGCGCTGGCCGAGCTGCTCGGCCTTCCGCGCGTGGCTGTCGTCCGGGAGCTCGACTACGACCACGATGCGAAGAAGGCCCGCGTGAGCCGCGAGCTGGAAGGCGGTCTGGTCGACGTCGTCGAGGCGGACACCCCGGCCGTGCTCACGATCCAGACCGGGATCAACGAGCCCCGGTACGCGACCCTTCGCGCCATCAAGCAGGCCGAGCAGAAGGAGATTGAGGAAGTCGAGCCCGGCGACCTCGGCGAGCCGGCCGCGCACGTGCGCCGCATGTTCGTCCCGGCGAAGGGCGAGGGAGCCGAGATGCTGAACGGGAGCCCGGAGGCGGTTGCCCAACGGATCGCGGAGATCGTCAAGGAGCGGCTGACCTGATGGCGGGCGTCCTCGTCGTCGCGGAGCACCTCCGTGGCCAGGTACGGCCGGTAACGCTCGAGCTCGTGACGGCGGCAAAGGACGTCGGCGGCCCGGTCACCGCCGTCGTGATCGCGAAGAACCCGTCGGCTCTCACCGGCCAGGTCGACGTCGCGGGCGTCGACGAGATCGTCACCGTTGCCGTCGAGGCCGAGGAGTTCGAGAACGACGTCTACCAGGCGGCCCTCGAGGCGGTGATCGCGGAGCGGAAGCCGGATGCCGTCCTGCTCGGCTTCACCGTGAACAGCATGGACTTCGCGCCCGCGGTCGCCACGAAGCTGGGGCTCGGGTATGCCTCGGATATCTTCGCCGTCAGCTCGGAGGGTAGTTCCCTGGTCGCACAGAGGTCGTACTACGGCGCCAAGGTCAACGCCGAGCTCGAGTTCCCGGGCAAGGACTGCGTCATGCTCCTCCTCCGGCCGACCTCGTGGGCTCCCGCCGAGGGCTCCGGCTCGGCAAGCGTGACGGAGATCTCCGCGCCTTCCGTCGAGTCGCGCGCACGGCACGTCGACTTCGAGGAGGTCGAGCAGGGGGACGTGGACATCACGACCGCCGAATTCCTCCTCTCGATCGGCCGCGGCGTCGGCGAGAAGGACGCCATCGGGCAGTTCGAGGAGCTCGCCGACAGGATGGGCGCCACGCTCTCGGTCTCCCGTCCCATCGTCGACGCCGGCTGGATGACGAACGCGCGTCAGGTCGGCCAGTCCGGGAAGACCGTGAAGCCGAAGGTGTACCTGGCTCTCGGGATCTCGGGCGCGGTGCAGCACCTCGCGGGCATGAAGACGGCGGGGACGATCATCGCCGTGAACACGGATCCCGAGGCGGCGATCTTCAACGTCGCTCACTACGGGGCGGTCGCCGACCTCTTCGAGGTCGCGGACGAGCTCGAGAAGCTGTTCTAGCCTTCCCCTAGTGTTGGCAGCCGCCACCGAGACGCGCGAGACCTTCGCGAACCTCGACACCTGGCAGATCGTCCTCTGGTACGTCCTGATCGTCGTGTCGACGGCGATCTTCTTCTGGGGCGCCGTGAAGCTGGCGCTCAAGTACCGCCGAGGGCGCGGCGCCTTCAAGGTCGACGAGCCGAAGCGGCGCCTGCAACGGGTCACAGAGGTGGTCGTCACCCACTCCTGGATCCGCAAGCGTGATCCCGCGGCCGGACTCGGCCACCTGCTCATCTTCTACGGGTTCATGGTGCTCTTTGCGGGCACGGCCATCCTGGCGTTCCAGGACGACTTCGCAGGACCGATCCTCGACTTCCACTTCTTCGAGGGCTGGTTCTACCTCGGCTACTCGCTCTTCCTGGATGTATTCGGCGCCGCGCTGATCGTCGGGCTCGCGATCATGGCGGTGAAGCGCGGTGTCCTGCGGCCGTTCCGCCTCGACTACTGGCGGCCCGACCGCGCGGAAGGGGAGTACGACCGCAAGCCCTACGTGATCGGCGACTGGCTTTTCCTCGGGATCCTCTTCTTCCTCGCCCTGACCGGCTTCCTCCTCGAATCCTTCCGGATCGCCGAGCTCGACCCTGCCTTCGAGGTCTGGTCTCCGCTCGGCTGGGCCGCCGGCCAGGGCTTCCGGAGCCTCGGGCTGACCGGCGACGCGGCCCAGACCGCGCATTTCGCGCAGTGGTGGGTTCACGGGATCACCGCGCTCGCCTTCGTCGCCTCGATTCCGTTCACGAAGGCCGTACACATGCTGACCGGCCCGGCCGCGGTCGCCCTTCGGGACGACACCGCCGGCAAGAAGCTCCCGCCGCTCCCAACCAACGCCAAGCCCGAGGAGGTCGGCTACGGGCTCATCGACGACCTCTCGTGGAAGCACCTCGTGAACCTCGATGCCTGCACCAAGTGCGGCAAGTGCCATGCCGCCTGTCCGGCGACGAACTCGGGCTACCCGCTGTCACCCCGCGACCTCGTGCTCGACCTGCGCGAGTACGCGGAGGGATCGATCGGCATCCGCCACTCGCTCCACATCGAGCCGCTCTACGAGGAGAGGGGCTCGATCCTCGGCGACCCGATCCGGCCGGAGACCCTCTGGTCGTGCATGCAATGCATGGCGTGCGTCGAGATTTGCCCGGTCGGGATCGAGCATGTTCCGATCATCAATCAGATGCGGAGGCGGCTCGTCGAGCAGGGCGAGATGGACTCCATGCTCCAGCAGACGTTCGAGACCATCTACACGTCGGGCAACTCCTTCGGGGAGGCGAAGCGCAAGCGTGCCCGCTGGACCCGCGAGCTCGACTTCGACGTGAAGGACATCCGCAAAGAGGCCGCGGAGCACCTGTGGTTCGTTGGCGACTACGCGTCCTTCGACCCACGGAACCAGCGGAACACGCAGGCACTCGCTCGGATCCTCCACCACGCGGGCGTCGACTTCGGGATTCTCTTCGACGCGGAGAAGACCGGCGGCTGCGACGTTCGCCGCGCGGGCGAGGAGGGACTCTACGCCTCGCTCGCGGAGGAGAACGTGAAGACGATCTCGGGCTGCAGCTTCGACAGGATCTTCTCCTCGGATCCCCATACATTCCACACGCTGCGGAACGAGTATCCCGACTTCGGCGGGAGCTGGGAGGTCGTTCACCACTCCCAGCTCCTCCTCGAGCTGATCGAGGCTGGACGCTTACGGCCCAGCGGGCTCGGGTACCGGGTCACCTACCACGACCCCTGCACGCTCGGCCGCTACAACGGTGTCTACGACGCTCCCCGCCGGCTCCTCGCGGCGCTCGGCATCGAGCTGGTCGAGATGCCTCGGAATCGCGACAACTCCTTCTGCTGCGGCGCGGGCGGTGGTCGGATCTGGATGAAGGAACTGAAGGCGGAGGGCGCACGCAGGCCGAGCGAGCAGCGGATCGACGAGGCAGTCGCGCTCGGAGGCCTCGACTATTTCGTGGTCGCCTGCCCGAAGGACGTAACGATGTACGAGGACGCGATCAAGACCTCCGGCCACCAGGGAGAGATCGAGCTGCGCGAGCTCTCTGAGCTCGTGCTCGAGTCTCTCGACCTCGGGCCGGGGCGGCCGGCGCGGGAGCCTGCCGCGGTCATAGCCCCGACGGACGAAACGGAGACAGCATGAGCAAGGAGACTGCGTTCTACCCGCGCCTCGAGGCGCTGACCGACCAGTGGATGGATCTCTTCGGTTACTGGGCGCCGCTGGTCGTCACCGACACGGAGGAGGAATACCGCGCCGTCCGCGAAGCCGCCGGCCTCATGGACTTCACCATGCTGAGGAAGGTCGACATCGAGGGCCCGGGGGCACAGGGCTACGTGAACACGATCGTCGCTCGCGACGTCTCGAAGCTCGGCCAGGGGCAGATCGCCTACGGGCCCCTGACCGACGAAAACGGGAAGATGGTGGACGATTGCACGGTCCTGATGCGCTCGCCGGACCGGATCCGCTTTTGCGGCGCGAACGACGCCGACTACGGCATCTTTCGCGACCAGGCGCCGGAGGGCATCGAGGTCCGTGAGTTCACGGACGCCATGCCACACCTCTGCCTTCAAGGGCCGAAGAGCCGCGAGATGCTCCGGGGCCTCACCGACGCGGACCTCTCGAACGAGGCCTTCCCGTACTACACGTTCCGCGAAGACGTGTCGATCGCGGGCATCCCGGTCTTCATGACGCGCCTCGGGTACACGGCCGAGCTCGGGTATGAGCTCTGGGTCGAACGCGACCGCGCCCTCGAGCTCTGGGATGCGCTCCTCGAAGCGCTCGAGCCCCAGGGCATGAAGCTGATCGGGATGGTGGCGCTCGACCTCTTCCGGATCGAGGGAGGCTTCATCATCGGCGGCATCGAGTACGACCCCATGGTCTCGCCGTGGGAGGCAGGGCTGGGCTGGGCGGTCGATTTCGAGAAGGGCCAGTTCCAAGGGCGCGACGCAATCGAGCGCGATCGCGACGCCACCGACCTTCGCCTGACGAGCGTGGTGCTCGAGTCAGGCGGTGACGAGGCGAGCGGGGCGCCGCTCCTCGTCGACGGCGAGGAGGTCGGGCTCGTCACGCAGGCGATCGTGTCGCCTCACCTCGGCGGCAAGACGCTCGGGCTTGCGAAGATCCAGAAGGAGCTGCGAGAGCCTGGCCAGAAAGTCGAAGCCCGAGTGGGTGAGAGCATGGTGGCAGGGGAGATCGTTCGGCATCCGGTCTACGACCCCGAGCGCAAGCGCGCGAAATTGAGCTAAAAGATAATTTGACGGTTCCCGTTTGACACGGACCGTCGGCCGTCGGTAGTAATCCCCACTGACTCTGTAGACAAATCGGGGAGATAAAAACACATGATTCGACGGATAATGCTCGTCTGCGCGCTTGCACTTGTCGCCGTCGTTGCGCTGGTCGCCGCGGGCTGCGGCGGAGGCAACGCCTCCGGCGGAGGTGGCGATGCCACGAAGTTGACACTGGTCGCGTACTCGACGCCGCAGGAGGCCTACGAGGAGATCATCCCGGCGTTCCAGAAGACGTCCGCCGGCAAGAACGTCGACTTCGAGCAGTCCTACGCAGCCTCAGGTGAGCAGAGCCGGGCCGTCGAGGCGGGGTTGCCCGCGGACGTGGTCGCGTTCTCGCTCGAGCCCGACGTGACGCGGCTCGTCGACGCCGGGCTCGTCTCGGCGGACTGGGCCCAGGCGGACCACGACGGGATGGTGACCGACTCGGTCGCCGTCCTCGCGGTCCGGAAGGGCAATCCGAAGAACATCCAGACCTGGGACGACATCGTGCAGGAGGGCGTGGAGGTGATCACGCCGAACCCGTTCACCTCCGGTGGGGCCCGGTGGAACCTGATGGCCGCTTACGGCGCCCAGATCAAGCAGGGCAAGAGCGAGGAGGAGGCCGTCGACTTCCTGCGCCAGGTGCTCAAGCACACGGCAGTGCAGGACAAGAGTGCGCGCGAAGCGCTCCAGACCTTCGCGGGCGGCAAGGGCGACGTGCTGATCGCCTACGAGAACGAGGCGATCACGGCGCAGCAGAAGGGCGAGGAGATCGACTACGTCGTCCCCGACGAGACGATCCTGATCGAGAACCCCGTCGCTGTGACGGAGGATTCGCCCGAGCAGGCACAGACGTTCGTGGACTTCCTCCAGGGCCCCGAGGCGCAAAAAATCTTCGGCGAGAAGGGCTATCGCCCGGTTGACGAGGACATCCTCGGACAGTTCGACTACCCGCAGCCCTCCGGCCTCTTCACAATCAAGGACGTGGGCGGCTGGGATGAGGTGATGACGAAGTTCTTCGACCGGGACACCGGGCTGGTGGCGAAGATCGAGTCTGACCTGGGAGTCTCGACTGAGTCCGGCTAGAAGCTTCGCACTCCGTCTACCCGAGAAAGCTGCGCCCGGGGGGCTTCCCCTCGGGCGCAGCTTCGCGACCGCCTACCTCGGGCTGATCGTCCTCGTCCCGCTCGCCGCCGTCGCCTGGCGCTCGACCGAGGGCGGTGCGGACGGCTTCTGGCGGGCGATTTCGAGCCCTGCGGCGGTCTCGTCGCTGAAGTTGACGTTCGTCTGCTCGCTCATTGTCGTGGCCATCAACGCGGTCACGGGGACACTCATCGCGTGGGTGCTCGTCCGCGACTCGTTCCGCGGCAAGGCGATGGTCAACTCCCTGATCGACCTGCCCTTCGCCCTCCCGACGATCGTCGCCGGCTTGACGCTCCTCGCCCTTTACGGCCCCAAGGGCCCGATCGGGATCAACGTGGCGTACACGCGCGCCGCGATCGTATTGGCGCTCCTCTTCGTGACGCTTCCCTTCGTCGTCCGCTCAGTGCAACCGGTGCTCCTCGAGCTCGACCGTGACATGGAGGAGGCCGCCGCTTCGCTCGGCGCGAGCAGCCTCTCGATCTTTCGCCGGATCGTCTTGCCGAACCTGATGCCCGCGATCCTATCCGGGGTCGCGCTCGCGTTTGCGCGCTCAATCGGCGAATTCGGCTCCGTGATCCTGATCTCGGGGAACATCCCCTTCAAGACCGAGGTCGCCTCGGTTCACATCTTCAGCCAGATCGAGAGCGACGACGTCACGGGCGCCGCGGCGGTGTCTGTCCTCCTCCTCGTGATCTCGTTCGTGTCGCTCCTCGCCATCGACACGTTCCGCAAGTGGGGGTCGAAGCATGAGGAGTAGTCTCGCGCTCCGCACGGTCGCGCTCGGATATCTCGCGCTCATCCTGATCCTGCCGATCGGGCTCATCTTCTTCCGGACCTTCGAGGACGGCCTCGGCCCCGTTTGGGACGCGCTCACGAACCCGGACACGATCCACGCGCTCTGGCTCACCATCCTGATCACGCTGATCGCGGTCCCCGCCAACACGGTCTTCGGAGTCGCCGCAGCGCTCATGCTCGTCAGGCAGCGTTTCCCGGGTCGCTCGGTCCTGAACGCGGTCATCGACCTGCCGTTCGCCCTCTCGCCGGTGGTCGTGGGCCTCGCCTTGATCCTCGTCTACGGTCGCACGGGCTGGCTCGGCGGGTGGCTGAACGCGAACGGGATCCAGGTGATCTTCGCACTCCCCGGGATGGTCCTGGCGACGATCTTCGTCTCGCTCCCCTTCGTGGTGCGAGAGGTCGTGCCCGTCCTCCGGGAGATCGGGACGGAACAGGACGAGGCCGCCTGGACGCTCGGCGCCTCACCCTTCGCAACCTTCCGGCGCGTAACGCTGCCGGCGATCCGCTGGGGCATCACGTACGGCGTCGTCCTCACCACTGCCCGCGCCCTCGGCGAGTTCGGCGCCGTATCGGTCGTCTCAGGGAAGATCGCCGGTCGGACTGAGACCCTGACGCTCCGCGTCGAGAACGAGTTCCAGCGGTTCGACCTGGTCGGTGCGTACACCGCTTCTGTGGTTCTCGCCATACTTGCGTTCGCGGTGGTGCTTGCAATGAACCTCTTCCGAAGGGAGACCGATGGCGATCGCGGTGCGGCGCGTCAGCAAGCGGTTCGGTGACTTCGTCGCCCTGGACTCGGTCTCGCTCGCAATCGCGGGCGGCTCCCTGACCGCGCTGCTCGGTCCGAGCGGCAGCGGCAAGTCGACCCTCCTGCGCGTGATCGCCGGCCTCGAGACGCCTGACGAAGGCGACGTCGCCATCTCCGGCGACGATGCGACCGGCCTGCCTCCGCAGAAGCGCGGCGTCGGCTTCGTCTTCCAGCACTACGCGGCCTTCAAGCACATGACCGTGCGAGACAACGTCGCCTTCGGCCTCAAGATCCGCAAGCGCCCCAAGGACGAGATCCGCTCCCGCGTCGACGAGCTCCTCGCGCTCGTTCAGCTCGACGGGCTCGCGGGCCGGTACCCATCGCAGCTCTCGGGCGGCCAGCGCCAGCGCATGGCGCTCGCCCGTGCGCTCGCAGTGGAGCCCCGCGTCCTCCTCCTCGACGAGCCGTTCGGGGCACTGGACGCTCGCGTCCGAAAGGAGCTCCGCACCTGGCTCCGCCGCCTCCACGACGAGGTTCACGTGACCACCGTTCTCGTCACACATGATCAGGAGGAGGCGATGGAAGTCGCCGATCGCGTCGTCGTCATGAACCACGGGCGGATCGAGCAGACGGGCAAGCCACGCGATCTCTACGAACATCCCGCGAACGAGTTCGTCATGAGCTTCGTGGGCCCGGTGAACCGGTTCGGCGAGACCTACGTGCGCCCGCACGATCTGGAGCTCAGGCTCGAGTCGAACGGGTCAACCGAGGAGGCCATGATCGAGCGCGTCGTCCACCTCGGCTTCGAGGTCCGTGTGGAGCTCGTGCTCCCGGACGGCCGCAGGGCTCTCGCTCAGGTGACGCGCGACGAGGCCGAGCAGCTCGATCTCGACGAGGGCCAGATCGTCTTCGTCCGCCCGAACCGGACGACCGTCTTCAGTGAGGCTGCCACGCCCCAGGGTTAGCGACGATCGCCCGCACGTCGTCCGGCAGCTCTCCCGCGGCGAGGTCGGCGAGCGTGACCGATTCGAGCACAGCGCGGAGATTCGCGCGGACCGCCACCCAGACGTCGCGGAGGCTCTCCGCCGGCCCCTCGTACTCGACCGTCTCGGGCCTCTCCCCACGCACGTTCGCGAGCGGTCCCTCGACCGCCCGGATCACCTCGGCGAGAGTGATCTCCTCCGCCGGCCGCGCAAGCCAGTAGCCGCCTTCGACGCCGCGCTGGCTCTGGACGATCCCGTGGTGGCGCAACTCGAGCAGGATGTTCTCGAGGAACTTGAGCGGAATCCCCTGAGCGACCGAAATCCGCTCGCCCTTGATCGGGCCCTCGCCGGACGCGGCCAACTCGACGGCGGCTCGGAGGGCGTAATCGACTTTGGCCGTGACGCGCACGGGCCCATTGTCGCCTACGCCCACCCGGACACGAGCGGGACCCGTTACGTCGTCGGGCCGATCGGGGCCTCGGGGGCTCCTGCCGCGATGCCCGTCCCGTCGCGCCGCTTGTCGAGCTCATTCCAGGCTTCAGAGAGCACGTCACCGAGGATGCCGACGATCTCGTCGAATTCGGCTTCGCCGGCCACGAGCGGCGGCGAAATCTGGATGACGGGGTCGCCTCGGTCGTCGGCCCGGCAAATCAGGCCCCGGTCGAAGAGCTTCCCGGACAGGAAGCCCCGGAGGAGCCATTCGGACTCGTCCTCGCTGAATGTTTCTCGGGTCTCCTTGTCCTTGACGAGCTCGAGCGCGTAGAAAAACCCCGTCCCGCGGACGTCTCCGACGATCGGAAGATCGAGCAGCTGCGAGAGCTTCCCCTTCAGGTCGTCCTGTGTCTCGTGCACGTGCTCGACGATCCGCTCCCGCTTCATGATCTCGATGTTCTTGAGGGCGATTGCAGCCTGGACGGGATGCCCACCGAACGTGATCCCATGCGAGTACATCGCCGTGCCCTCGAGGAAGGGCTCCATGACTGCATCGCGAGCGACCACGGCGCCGATCGACGCGTACGCGGACGAGAGCCCTTTCGCGCACGTGACGATGTCGGGCCGGATGTCGTAGCGGTCGGACCCGAACCAGTGGCCGAGTCGCCCGAACGCGCAGATGACCTCGTCGGCGCAAAGCAAGATCCCGTAGCGGTCGCAGATCTCGCGGACGCCTTGCCAGTACCCCTCGGGAGCCGTGAAGGAGCCGCCTGCGTTCTGGACCGGCTCCATGATCACCATCGCCACCGAATCGGGCCCGGCCTGGAGGATCGTTTCCTCGAGATCCTCCATCAGGAACGCCGTGAACTCGGCCTCCGTCTCTTCCGGCGAACGGTGGTAACGGTTCGTGTTCCAGACGTGGAGAGTCTCCGGAACGAGCGGCTCGAAGGGTGTCTTCAGCGCGGCGATCCCGTTGATCGAGAGCGCGCCCATGGTCGTCCCGTGGTAGGCGATGCGACGCCCGATCGCCTTCCAGCGGCGCTCGCCGCGAGCAGCGTGGTACTGGCGTGCGAGCTTCCAGGCCGACTCGACCGCCTCGGAGCCGCCGGAGCAGAAGAAGACGCGGTTCAGGTCGCCCGGCGCGAGCGAGGCGACCTCCGCCGCGAGCTCGATCGCCCGTGGGTGGGCATAGCTCCAGTTCGTGTAGAACGGAAGCTCGCGCATCTGGGCCGCTGCCGCCTCCCCCATCTCCTCGCCGAAGCCGTAGCCGATCTGGACGGCGAAGAGCCCCGCCAACGCGTCGAGGTAGCGCTTGCCGTTCGAGTCCTCCAGGTAGCAGCCGTCGCCACGGACGATGATTGGGATGTCGCCGTCCATGTAGCTCGACATGCGCGTGAAGTGCATCCACAGGTGGTCGCGCGCAGCCTGCTGCAGCTCGGCGGGGGACATGGTGGTCAGCTCGGTGCTCATGGGGTTCCTTTCAGGCGGCTGCGCCGCGACGGCGCTGGTAGATGACGTTCGCGAGCATTAGGACGATCGCGACTCCGAAGATCATGGTTCCGATCACGTTGATCTGCGGCGGGACCGCGACCCGTGCGCTTCCCCAGACGAAGAGCGGGAAGGTCGTCTGCGCGCCGGACACCAGATAGGTGATCACGAAGTCGTCGATCGAAAGCGAGAAAGCGATGAGCGCGCCCGCGAGGAGCGCCGGCGCGATCAGGGGCAGCGTCACCTTGCGGAAGGTCGTCATCTGGTTCGCATAGAGATCCATCGCCGCCTCCTCGAGGTGGCGGTCGAAGCCGACGAGGCGCGCCTTCACCGTCACCACGACGTAGCTGATGTTGAACATGATGTGCGCGAGGATGATCGTGCCAAGGCCGAGCTGGACTCCCAGGTTCAGGAAGAGCGTCAGGAGCGAGGCCCCCATGACGATCTCGGGCGTTGCCATCGGGAGGAAGATGAGCAGGTTCGTCGCGCCGCGGCCCCTGAACCGATAGCGCACCAGCGCCAACGCGATCAGCGTCCCCAGGACGGTTGCGACTGCGCTCGAGATGGCGGCGATTTCGAGGCTGACCCGCACGGCCTCGCCCAGGCCGGGATACGCGAAAGGATGCCGCCACGCGTCCAGGCTGAACCCCTGCCAGGTGAAGTTGAACCGCCCGATCGGGTCGTTGAAGGAGAACAGGACCACGACCGCGATCGGGAGCATCAAGTAGACGAAGGCGAGGATCGCGAACGCAGTCAGCGCGTGCGCGCGAACGAAGCCGGCGACCCGGGCCAGCGGGCGCGGCGCCGGCCGGCGAAGCGCAACGGTCTCGGTGGCGGCGCTCATCCCGTGAGCTTCTCGGTGCCGATGAGGCGGGTGTAGAGGAGGATCATCACCAGGATCGCGGCCATCAAGATGAAGCTGAGAGCGGCTGCCTCCGGATAGTCCGCGATCACCTTGAACTTCGACTGGATCACGTTTCCGATCATGTACTGGCGCGGCGTCCCGAGCAGCTGCGCGTTGATGAAGTCCCCCGCCGCCGGGATGAACGTCAGGAGCGTGCCCGCGAAAACGCCCGGCAACGAGAGCGGGAAGGTGACCCGGACGAAAGCCTTCACCCGGTTCGCGTACAGGTCCTCAGCCGCCTCGATCAGCCTGTGATCGATCTGCTCGAGGCTCACGTAGAGCGGTAGGGCCATGAAGGGCAAGAAGTTGTAGGTGATGCCGGCGACGACTGCGAGCGAACTGGCAAGCAGATGGCCGTCGGAACCAAGGAGATGAAGCGTGCGAAGTGTGTGGACCACGAACCCGTCGTTGGTCAGGATGATCTGCCAGGCGAGGGTCCGGATCAGGTACGTGACGAAGAAGGGGGCGATGATCAGGAGCAGCAGCAGGTTCTTCCACCGCCCCCCTCGAAACGCGATCCAGTACGCGAGCGGGTAGCTGATCAGGAACGCGACCACGGTCGCGATCGCCGCGTACTCGAGCGACCGGGTGAACTGCGCGTCATAGCCCGAGATCGCGTTCCGATAGTTCTCCCAGGCCCAGGTGAACACATACCCGTCGAAGAGGTCGCCCGACTGGAGCGACGTGTTCCCCAGGTAGTACGTTGGGACCAGGAAGAAGACGGCGAGAAACGCCAGCCCTGGTGCCAGGAGCAGGTACGGCGTCAGCCAGCGGTGCCGGTGGAAGACGTTCACTGCGAGACGCTCCTAGTCGCTCGTCGACGCCCTTTACGCGCCGGTGACCGCCTGGAACTGCTCCTTGTAGTCCTTGTTGTCGGCTGCTTCGGCGTCGAAGATCTTCACCTTGGAAAGGGTCTCCTCGTCGGGGAAGATGAGGTTGTTGTTGGCAATGTCCTTGTCGAGCTTGAGCATCTCGTCCTTGGCTCCATCGACCGGGCAGATGTAGTTGACGTAGGCCTCGATTTGCGCGGCGATCTTCGGGTCGTAGACGAAGTCCATGAAGGTAGACGCGGTGAAGACGTCCCCGCCCTTCGGGATCAACATGTTGTCGGTCCAGATCATGCCGCCGTCGTCCGGGATCACGAACTTCAGGTTCGGGTTGTCCAGCTGGAGCTGCACGACGTCTCCCGACCAGGCGATCGCGGCGAGGATGGAGCCCCTAGCGAGGGCGGCCGCGTAGTCGTTCCCGGTGAACTTCTGGACCTGCCCCGAGTCGACTGCCTTCTGCAGCTTGTCGATCGCTTTTCCGAAGGCCCCGGCCGTCACCTTCGACGGGTCGTCGCCGTTCGAGGACATGACGAGGCCCATCGTGTCGGGCATTTCCGAGAGGCACGTGACGGCGTCGTGGAGATCGGGGTCCGTGAAGAGCTGATCGATGGACGTGATCGCCTTGCCGAGCGTCTTCTCGTTGTAGGCGATTCCGGTCAGGCCCGACTGCCAGGGCAGGCTGTACTCGCGCTTCGGGTCCCAACCCGGGCTCTGTAGCGCGCTCACGAGGTTTGAGCTGTTCGGTATCGCGTCCTTGTCCAGCTTGTCGACGTAGCCGAGTCGGACCATCCGGGCGGCCATCCAGTCGGTGAGGACGGTGATGTCACGGTCGATTGCCTGACCCTGCGCGAGCTGGGCCTGGAACTTGCCGAACCATTCCTCGTTGTCGTTGACGTCCTCGATGTACTTCACCTTCACGCCCGTCTTCTGCTCGAACTGATCGAGGGTCGGGCGCTTCTTCGTCTTCTCGTCGATGTCGATGTAGAGGGGCCAGTTCGAGATCGTGAGCTGCTCGGCGAGCGTGGTGTCGGCCGGCGCGGCCGCCGTCGACTCGGTGTTGGCGCTCCCCTCGATTCCGCTGTCTCCGCCGCAGGCGGCGAGGAGGGACGGGATCGAGAGAACCGCTCCGCCCGCAGCCGCTCGCCGCAGCAGTTCGCGGCGGGTGATGGGGTCAAGCATGGGTGTCCTCCTCATCTTGAACTACGAATGTCGCGTCCGCGCTCCAACCGAGCGTGACGCGGTCGCCTGCCTTGGTCGACCCTGCATCCGGGTCGGCGTTCTGGACGTACACGGTGACGGGACCGGCCGTCGTCTGCACGATGTACTGGGTCGAAACGCCGATATAGGCACGCTCCTTGACCACGCCCGAGAGCGTGTTGTCGGCGTTCCCACCGATACTGATCTTCTCCGGCCTGATCCCGACGGCCACCGGCCCGCGCGCCTCGGCGGTGGGTGCGCGGACGACAGTGCCGTCGTCTAGCCGCACGACTCCCTTGCCGTCGGCCTCGCCACGCAGGAGGTTCGAGACGCCGAGAAACCCTGCGACGAACGCTGTTTCCGGGTGCTCGTAGAGCTCGGTCGGGGCTCCAAGCTGCTCGATCCTGCCCGCGTTCATGACCGCGATCGAGTCGGCCATCGTCATCGCCTCTTCCTGGTCATGGGTGACGTGGATGAAGGTGATCCCGAGGTCGCTCTGCAGCCCCTTGATGAAGAGCTGCATCTCCTTTCGGAGCTTCAGGTCGAGGGCGCCGAGCGGCTCGTCGAGCAAGAGCACGCGAGGGCTGTTGACGAGCGCGCGAGCCAGGGCGACACGCTGTGCCTGGCCGCCGGAGAGCTGGCGCGGCTTGCGCTTCTCGTAGCCGCCGAGCTGCACGAGCTCGAGGATCTTTCCGACTTGGCTCGTGAGATCCCGGCCCTTGACACCGCGGCGGCGGAGGCCGAAAGCGACGTTTTCGAAGATCGAGAGGTGCGGGAAGAGCGCGTAGCTCTGGAAAACGGTGTTGACGTCCCGCCTGTAGGGCGGGCGGCCGGTGACATCCGAGTCGCCGAGGTAGATCGTGCCTGCGGTTGGCTCCTCGAACCCGCCGATCATCCTGAGCGTCGTCGTCTTCCCGCAGCCCGAGGGGCCGAGCAGGGCGAAGAACCGGCCGTGGTCAACGGTAAGCGAGAGGTCGTCGACCGCGACGACGTCGTCGAAACGCTTCGTGACGTTCTCCAGCCGGACGTCGGGCGGAGTGTCCCCCTGAGAGGTCCGCGCACTCTCCGGGGACGCCAGCTCACGTCCCACCGCGGCGCCCGGGGTGCTCATGCACCACCCGAGCGCAGCGACGGGTCTACCTCTTCCCGGAGCAAATGCGGACGCATTCTCTCCGGCTAATCGATCTTCGCCATCACGTGCTTGATCTGGGTGTACTCCTCGACCGCGTAGATCGACATGTCCTTGCCGTAACCCGACTGCTTGTAGCCGCCGTGCGGCATCTCGGTTGCCATCGGGATGTGGTCGTTGATCCACACCGTCCCGAACTCCAGCTTCCTGGCGGCGTTCAGCGCCCGGCCGATATCGCGCGTCCAGACCGAGGCCGCCAGCCCGTAATCCACGTCGTTCGCCCAGGCGATCGCCTGGTCGTCGTCGGCGAAGCGCTGGACGGTCACGACCGGCCCGAACACCTCCCGCTGCACGATCTCGTCCGTCTGATCGACGTCGACGATCACGGTCGGCTTGACGAAGAAGCCGCGATCGCCGTTCGAGTCGCCGCCGGTGAGCACCTTGGCCTTCGTCGAGCTGGCGCGCTCGAGGAACCCGAACACGCGCTCCTGCTGCGCCTTCGAGATCACCGGACCCATCTCGATCTCGTCGCCCTCGGCTGGGTCCCCCACATGGAGCGACTCGACGGCCGGGACGAGCTCCTCCAGGAGCCTGTCGTAGATCTTCGGCCCCGCGACGATGCGCGAGGCTGCGGTGCAGTCCTGGCCCGAGTTCCAGTAGCCGCCGATCTTGATCCCCTCGGCCACGGCAGCCGGATCCGCGTCGTCAAAGACGATCACCGGTGCCTTGCCGCCGAGCTCCAGGTGAACGCGCTTCAGGGTGTCGGCTGCCGCCCGGGCGATTTCCTTGCCGGTCCCGACGTCCCCGGTCAGCGACACCATGCGGACGTCCGGATGTCGAACCAGGCCGGCTCCGACCGGCTCTCCGTCTCCCGTGATCACGTTGAAGACGCCCGGGGGAAAGATCTCGCGCGCGTAGTTGGCGAGCATCAGCGACGTGATCGGCGTCTGCTCCGAGGGCTTCAGAACCGTGGCGTTCCCCGCCGCGAGTGCGGGGCCGATCTTCCAGATGCCCATCATGAGCGGGTAGTTCCACGGCGCGATCTGGCCGACGACGCCGACGGGCTCGCGACGGAGCATCGACGTGTACCCCGCGAGGTACTCGCCGGCTGCACGACCCTCGAGACAGCGGGCTGCGCCCGCAAAGAAGCGCAGGTTGTCCACGCTCACCGGAATCTCGTCCCGGGCGTAGGAAAGCGGCTTGCCGACGTTCTGCGACTCCGCCTGGGCAAGCTCCTCCGCGTGCTCCTCGACCGCGTCGGCCAGCTGCAAGAGCATGGCCTGGCGATCTGCCGGGGTCGAGTCGCGCCAACCCACCATCGCGTTCTTTGCGGCCTCGACCGCCCGGTCGACGTCCGCCTGCGTGCCACGCGGCACTTCGGCGATCACCTCACCCGTCGCCGGGTTCAGGACTTCCATGGTTTCGCCTTCGACGGCCTCCACGGCCTCGCCGCCGACGAAGTTCTCGTATCGCGCAACGCTAACGCTCATGCCTCTCCTCCGTTTCTACACCGAGGCCAGACTAGCCCCTGCGACACACGGCAACAAGCCTGAACACACGGCCGACGGCGGGAACTCTAGTTGGACTCCGTGTCGAAGTTCAGCGGGTCCCTAGCTGCATTCCGAGCAGACGTGGCAGCCCGGCGACTGCGCGCGCCGCGAGAGGCCCCTGTCTGCCTTCTTCCTCGGCCTCCTCACAGGCGAGGATGGCTGCGCGTACGGCGCCCCCGCCGAGCCGCCGGAAGGGCTCCGGCGGTAGCGAGCGCATGCTCCGGTTCACAAGCGGCAGGCCCGTCCACTCGTCCTTGAGGCCGGTCACGAGCGAAGCCAGGACCTGGCCTCCGATCCAGCTCGGTCCGGCGCCGTGGCCCGAGTACCCGGCGCCGTAGTGGAGACGAGTTCCGGAAGCGGTCCCGAAGAACGGGACGTGGTCAGACGAGACGTCGATGGGGCCGCCCCACGAGTGCTCGAGCGCGACCTCGGCGAAAGCGGGCAGGAGGCGCCGGAGGCCTCGCGCTGCGCGCCGGGCCGTGGCGACATCGTGAGAGAACCGAGCATCGATCCGGCCTCCGGCTCCGATCGGGCCCGAGCCGCTTCCCATCAGGACCCGCCCGTCGTTCGTCGTCCGGAAATAGTGGAGGAACATCCGGCCGTCGCAGATCGCCTCGTCGCCGGTCCAGCCGATCTCGTCCAGGAGCTCGGGCACCGGTTCGGTCAGGACGACGTAGCTGCCGAAGTTCGTCAGGCGTCCCACCACGGGGCGCCAGCCGGTCAGCGCCGCGTTCGTAGCAAGGACGACCTGCTCGGCTCGGACCCGCCCTCCGGTCGTCTCGAGGATGTTCGGGGAACCAGCGGTCATCTGGAGGACGCGGGTGCGCTCGTACAGCGGCACGCCCTCGGCGAGGACGGCTCTCCGGAGAGTCCGGGCGAGTCTCGCGGGCTGCACGGTCGCGGTGTCGTGGACGAGGACGCCGTGGCGAAACCGTGGCGAGGCGCAGCGATCCTGCACCTCGGCGGGGCTGAGTGCCTGGACGACGTCGTCCTCGATCCCGAGGGAGCGGGCGGCCTCCACGACCGCGTCGATCCCCGCATCCTGCGTCGGGGCGCAGGAAACCTTCATGTATCCCCCCTCGCGGAGCCACACGTCCTCGCCGTGGCGCTCGGAGAGCTCGCGGATCGCCGGGACGATTCTCGCCCCGGCCCGGGCGACCGCCAGAGCCCCGTGAGTGCCGAAGAGCCGCCGGAGCTGGCCCAGGCCCCCGTAGTACCCACCGACGAAGCCGCCGTTTCGGCCGCTCGGTCCCCAGCCCACGATCTCGGCCTCGAGCACCCCGACGCGGATGTGCGGATCGCGCTCGCGGAGGGCAAGCGCGGTCCATAAGCCCGTGTAGCCGCCGCCGACGATCGCAACGTCCACGTCCAGGTCGTCCGTGAGGGACAAGGCGGGCGCATCGCCTTCGGCTTCGAGTGCCTCGTCGAGCCACCAGGCGGGCAGAGCGGGCGGGGGCACGACCACGGCCACGGCGGCCGGAGACTAGCTCTTCAGCAGTTCGACGGTGCGCTCGATCGGGAGCGCGTACACCGTCGTGCCACCCTTGCCGGTCATCGTCTCGGCCGCGAAGAGGGCGTTCACGATCGCCTCCTCGGTGGCCTCGACGACCGCGTCGAAGAGATGGGTGATGTAGAGGTTCGACAGCATCTCGACCGGCACCGTCAGAGGGCCGCTCGCATCTCCCTCGCTTGGCGGCAGACCTCGGTTCCCCGTCGTGAACGCGAGGAAGATGTCGCCGCTCGAGTTCTCGCCGACGCCCCCGACCCGCGCGATCCCCAGACCGACACGCTGCGCGAGGCGGGAGCATTGCACGGGCAGGAGCGGGGCATCCGTCGCGACGATCGCGATGATGGAGCCGCTTCCGTCGACTCCAGGCTCAGGCACCTCCGAAGCTGGGATCGCCTCGCCGACGGCCACCCCGTTGATCCGGAGCCGCTCGCGCCGGCCGTGGTTCGCCTGAACCAGCACGCCCACCGTCGCCCCACCCACCGCCTCGACAACGCGCGAGGAGGTTCCGATCCCGCCCTTGAAGCCGTGGCAGATCATCCCCGTGCCGCTGCCGACGCTGCCCTCCGACACCCGGCCCGCCCCGGCCGCGTCGAGTGCGGCTTGCACGTGCTCGGGCCGGACGTGGAAGCCGTTGATGTCGTTCAGCTCGCCGTCCCACGTCTCGCCGACCACAGGGAGGCTCCAGAAGACGGTGTCATCGTCCCGCAGTGCGACCTCGGCGGCGATCAGCGCGTCGCGAACGACGCCGACCGAGTGGGTGTTGGTCAGCGCAATGGGGGAGGTCAGCATTCCCGAGTCCCGGATCCACTCGAGCCCGGTCAGCTCGCCGTTGCCGTTCAGCCGGTGCGGCCCGGCAAAGAACGGCTCCTCCCAGGGGGGCCGCTCGCTCGGAAGGATCACCGTGACACCCGTTCGGACCGATTCTCCCTCGATCAGCGTCTTGTGCCCGACCTGAACGCCGGGCACATCCGTGATCGCGTTCGCCTCGCCGGGCGACAGCGTTCCGATCACGACGCCGGCCTCGCGCGCCCTGGGCCTCGCTCCCGGCATCAGCCCGTCGTGAACTGGTGGCTCTTCAGCTTGCCCTTCTTGATCTCGATCAGAGCGCCCCGAAGGACACCCTCGTTGTACTCGCTGCCCGGATTGATGCCCACGGTCGGGCCAATCTTGTAGGTGCCCCGGGACTCGTGCAAATGGCCGTGGAGCCCGAGCATGGGCCGGTAGCGCTCGATCACTGCGCGACAGGCCGTGCTCCCGACCGGGTGCATGTCGACCCCGCCGGCCCCGGAGCGCAGGCGCAGGTCCGCGGAGAGCTTCGGCCCCGCGTCGATCCCCGTGTCATAGGGAGGGCAATGGAAGTTGAAGACGGACCGCTCGGGGTCGCCGACCTGCGAGACGACGCTCTCGAGCCGTTCGGCGAGCTCCGTCTCCTCGACGTCGCGCGGGCAGTTCCAGGGCGTCCGGTTCGCGTAGCCGCAGCTCGCGAGCTCCGTGCCGTCCGGCAGCTCGACCACCCGCCCCTCCAGAAACTGCACGTGGCTGTTCGAGTCGATCACGTCGTCGATCTCCCGGGGATCGTCGTTGCCTGCGTTCACGAGACACGGGATCCCGAGCGGCGTAAGCCGTTCCTCCGCCAGCGCGACCCAGCGTCTGACTCGGTCGACGATCAGCCGGGTGAAGAGCTCATCCCGCGCCTCGGCGCTCGCCGCGAGGTCCCGCTCCTCCTCCGCAGTGCACCTGTGGGCGTAGTAGCCGGTGTTGGCGATCTTCTTCTCGAGCTCTGCGATCGCGTCCGGGCCCTCGACCGTCACCTCCTCGCCGAGGAAGACCGCACGCCGCCGACCCGGACCGTCCTCGACCAGCGGCACGATCGCCTTGCCGGTGATGTCACCGCCAAGGAGAATCGCATCCGCCCCGTAGAACCCGGCCGCGTTCACGAACTTTGTAAAGCAGCGGTCCGACCCGTGCACGTCGGTTGCATAGAAGAGCTTCACGCTACTCGGGCGGGATCTCCTTGTAGAGAAGGTTCAGATCGATGCCCCGCCGCTTCTGGATCGTGCTCGCGACGAAGTACCAGATGGCGCCCGCCACGTAGATTCCGACGACGAAGGCGATCGCCCTGTTTCCGGTCGGACCGCTGAACGCGGGCGTCTTGAAGGACGCGATCAGGATGAGTGTGAAGAGGATCAGGTTCCCGACGCCAAGCAACGTGATCATCGGGATGCCGGCTATGCGACGACGCACGGCCGCCGGCGCCTGGTTGAAGAGCTCTGGACGTCTGTAGGGGAGCAGGATCGCTGCAAAGCTCGCGATCCAGAACGCGACCGAGAAGATGACGATGTAGTTGACCACGATCGTGAAGAAGCTCGTGAAGACGTAGAGGGCGAGGAGGATCGCGGAAATCGCCGTGATCACGATCGCGGAGACCCACGGCGCGTGGGTCCGCTCGCCCACGGTCGCGAGCTGCTTCGGCGCTACCCCGTCGAATGACCAGGCGAACAGGTTGCGCGTGCAGATCATCCCGATGACGAGCAGGAGGAGCGCGTGCCAGAGAATGAAGCTGAGCCCGATCAGGACGTTCAGGAACGTGCTGTCGGTCATGATTCCCGCGAAGAAGTTCAACACCGGTGAGACCGGGATTCCGGAGCCGTCGTCCGTGTTCCCGTCCAGATAGACGACCGAGTTCGTGAAGTCCTTGCCGACGACGTCGTAGTAGCGCCAGAAGGCCAGCATGTAGACGAGGTAGGCGAACCCGAGCGTCAGGAGCATCATCCGCGGTTGCGTCCGCGAGGCCTGCTTCACCTCGCCTCCGATGTACGCCGAGTACGTGAACCCGATGTAGATCCAGTACCCGAGCGGGATCGCAAGCAACGCTCCCACAAAGGTCGCGTCACCGGCGGAGAAGCCCGCTCCGTGTGCCGCGCTGATGATCCCCTGGTACGTCTGCCCGTCCGCTCGCTCGGCCATGAAGGAGTTGAAGTTGCGGATGAACTCCTCCTTCGACGTCGTGAAAAGGACGCCGAGCGTGACGAACGTGCCGAGCAGCGCCGGGATGATGCCGATCAGGAAGATCCAGCGAAGAATCCGGGTCGAGAGCGAGAGGACACCGAGCGTGACCGCCAGGAGGCCGAGCCCGATCAGAAACGTCGGCCAGTCCTTCGAGACGCTCTCGCTCCAGCGCACGAGCCGGTCGTTCCCGGTCGCATTGCCCAGGGTGGCGAGGGCGACCGCGAGGCCGAAGTTGACCGTGAACGCGGCGTAAAGCGCTAGCCCGAGGAACTGCGACCAGGTGAAGCCCCAGTTGGCGGTGAAGCCGAGGCCCGGGTGAACGACGCGGCTCAGATAGACGTAGTCGCCGCCCGAACGCGGGAGGATGCCGGCGAGGTAGCCGTACATCAGCGCGTTCGCCAACGTCAGGAGCGTCCCGATCGTGACGATCACGAGGACGTTCTGCTCGGGCCAGAGGCCGGCGGCGAAAGTCGGGACGACCGCGAGCACGAGCCCGAGCGCATAGCCGAGCGTGTTGAAGATGAAGACGTCGGAAGGACGGAACTCGCGGATGAGCCCGGACGACTGGCGAACGAAAAGGCCACGTGTCGCAGGGACCTGTGCCGAACCGGGTTGCGCCTGCTCACTCATTGGTTCCTCCTGTTTCGCGAGGGCGGGATGATCTCACGCTGGGACTGCGCTTTCCGACTTGACCCACTGTTCCACCGCACGGACGGTCTCGGTCATGCGCTCGACCATCAGGTTGAGCTCCTCCTCGGTGCTCGTGAAGGCCGGCGCGATCAGCGTCTGGTCGCCGGCGTAGCCGTCCGCGGTCGGCTGGGTGGAGTACACGATGAGCCCTCTGGCGAGAGCTTCGACGTCGATCTTCCGCGCGATCCCGAGCGCAGGATCGAGGAACGACACGCCGTCAGACGGGTCGACGTAGTCGATGCCGAGCAGATAGCCATGCCCGCGCACCTCTCGCACCAGCTCGCAATCGGCCAGGGCGCTCTCAAGCAGCCGACGAAGGCGGGGACCAGTCTCCCGAACCCGCTCGAGGAGCTCAAGGCGCTCGAGGTAGTCGAGCACGGCCAGGCCGACCGCGCAGGGAAGCGGCGCACCGTCCCACGTGTGGCCGTGCTCGAAGGCGCGCGAGCCGGCGGCGACAGCGTCGTAGATCTCCTCCCTGCAGAGCATCGCCCCGATCGGCGCGTACCCGGCACCGAGACCCTTGGCCGTCGTGATCACATCGGGGACGAATGGCAGCCGGTCGGCCGCGAACCAGGTGCCGGTCCGGCCGAGCCCAGTCACGACCTCGTCGAGGCAGATCAGGAAGCCGTGCCGCGCTCGCCGCTCCGCCAGACCCTCCCAGAAGCGCCGAGGGGGCGCATAGGCGGGCAGCGCCGCAGCGCTAACAGGCTCGCAGAAGAACGCTGAGACTGTCTCTGGCCCCACCTCTTCGAGCACGGCATCGAAAGCTGCGAGTGCCGCCTCCCCTGACGGATCGAAACGCCAGGTGGAGGGCGGGATGTGCGGATGTTGGGCGAGGTAGGGCTCGTAAGGCGCCTGGAGGCCGGGGCGACCGGTCAAGGCGAGCGTGGCGACCGTCGGCCCGTGATAGGCCTGGGCCGGCGAGACGATCCGCCAGCGCGCCGTGTCCCCGCGCTCGACGTGGTAGCTCCTCGCGAGCCGAAGGGCGGTCTCATTGGCCTCGGCCCCGCCCGTGACGAAATGGACACGCGTGAAGCCGGGCGGTGCGAGCGCGGTCAGCCGGTCCGCGAGGCGCTCCTGCGCCACGGTGGTGAACTGCTGGTTGTAGAGGAACGAAACACGGGCGGCCTGCGCGCGGGCCGCCTCGACGATCTCCGGCACGCCGTGCCCGATCGACGCGACCATGGCCCCGCCTCCGACCGCGTCGAGGAACGCGTTGCCCTCGCGGTCGTAGAGCCAGACCCCCTCGGCCCGGTCGATGAGCGGGTACGCGCGATCGAGCTCACGCGGGAAGACGTGCGTGTCGTCGGCCCTGACGACGACCGGCTCGCTCATAGGGCGACCTCCGGCCTATGAGCGTGTGGAGGGGGTGTGGGGGAACCGGGAGGTTCCTCCACGTTGGACTGTAAGAAGGGGGCTCGCGGGGGGAACATGGTTTCCCCCGCGAGAGCGAGCCGAAGGCGAGCGACGCTCACGATTCCTCCGCGAGCCCGCACCAGGCCACGATCGCGCGGGCGTACAGCTTGGAAGCGAGGACGAGCTCGTCCACGCCCACCCACTCGTCCGGTGCATGGGCGCGCCTCAGGTCTCCGGGGCCGAAGGCCGGGCTCGGCGTGTCGGCGAAGAGCGTCAGGAGAGCGCCGTCGTAGGTGGTGTCGATGCCCTCGGGGTGAACGTCGACGCCGAGCTCGCGACCGGCCGCCTGGACGACGCCCAGGATCGGGGTCTCCGGGTCGATCTCGGAGGGCGGATAGTCCGTGTACCAGCTCCAGCTCGGGGGATGGGTGGCGAGCCAGCCGTCCTGCGCGGCGGCTTCGCGAACCGCCTGCTCGATCTCGCCCCGCGGGATGGAGCCGTAGCCGACGTCGTCCGCGTCTCCGGGGAGATAGGTCGTGTTGAGCGCGACGTCGCAGCGCTCGGGGACGTTCGAGATGAACGTGCCGCCGCTGATCTGGGTCGGGTTGACGGACGGCGTGCCGAGAAGTGGATGGCGCTTGGAGTCGCGCCTCGCCCAGCTCTCGGAGAGCCCGTCGAGCGCCCCGAGGAGGTAAGTGGTCTTCTGGATCGCGTTGACGCCGCCCCCCTCCTCCCACGGCGGCTGGTTCATCTCCGCGTGGGCCGAGCGCCCTTGCACGGAAAGCGTCCCGTGCAGGAGGCCGCGGGTCGCAACCCACAGATTGAAGCGCGTCGGCTCGGGCACGAGCCCGGCGTCGGCTTTGTAGCCACGGGCGATCGCTGCGTTCGTTCCCATCGCGCAGGTCTCCTCGTCAGGGACGGCTTCGAAGAAAACGTCTCCCACGAGACCGACTCCGCCCGCGTGCAGCGCCTTCAATGCGAAGAGGGCGGCACCCACGCCGCCCTTCATGTCGCACGCCCCGCGCCCGTAGATGCGGCCGTCTCGTACCTCGGCCGCGAAAGGTGGCGAGGTCCAGTTGGACTCGTCGCCGGGGCTGACGACGTCGATGTGGCCGTTCACGACGAGCGAGCTGCCTCCGCCCGACCCTCGAAGCGTGCCGACCGTGAGGGGGCGGTTCCGCCAGTGATGCCAGGGAGGCATCATCGGGTGTTCGCGAAACTCGGCCGGGTCCGGCTCCCACTGGTCGACCTCGGCGTCGATCCCTTCGAGCTCCTTCCCGACGTAGGCCTGGAGCTCAGCCTCCTCGTTCTCCGTGTGCTTGGAGTCCGGCGAGAGGTCGACCGACGTCGTGTCGAAGGAGACCAGGGTGCGAACGACCTCGACCAGCTCGCCCACGTGGCCGTCCACGTACTCGTCCACCGCCGCCGAGTAAAGGACTTGACTCAAGGCCAAAAGATTCTACGCGTCCACTCCACGACGGTCAACGCGCAGTTCTTAAAGAGCGGCGAGGAGTGCGCGGACGCTCTGGTCCGTGTGCGCCACGTGGATCTCCATCGCTCGGCGCGCTGCTCGTCCGTCGCCCGCGTCGAGCGCGTGGAGCAAGAGCTCGTGCTCGCGGTTCGAGCGTGCGTGCCACAGAGCCGAGTCGGGCAGCGCCACGAGCGCGTCGTTCAGAACGAGTCGGAGCCGCTCGAGGCTCTCGGCGAAGTAGCGGTTCCCAGTCGCCCGTCCCAGCGCCAGGTGGAGCTCTGTGTCGTGCTCCATGAACTCGGCGTCGTCCTCGGTGGCCGCCGCGGCCCGGCATGCAGCCTTCATCGCCGCCAGGTCGGGCTGTCGCCGCGCTCCGGCAGCGGCAGCAGCGGCCGCGGGCTCGAGCTCCGCCCGGAAGACCAGGGCCTCGAGAATCGCTTCCCGCTCCTTGCGGACACGGTCCAGGACGCCCACCGGTGTCTCGTCGCCCTGGGTGGAACCGACGACGAACGTACCACCGCTTCGGCCGCGACGGCTTTCGAGGAGCTGCTCACGCTCGAGGAGCTCGATCGCCTGCTGGACGGTGGCCCGGCCGACTCCGAAGAGACGCGCCAGCTCACGCTCGGGTGGGAGCGACTGGCCTGGTGACACAAGCCGGAGCGCGACCTGCCGCCGGATCTGTTCCGCCACCAGCTCGTGAGCGCGGAGCTGTTCGAGTGGGCGGAAAATCGGCTGCTGGGCTCGGCGTGGCACGTTTAGCTTCTTAGCCGCTCGCCCTGCGGATCGTAGAGCGGCTCGGCCGCGATCTCTCCGGGAACGGACTCGCCGAAGATCTCGATCTCCACCCGGCGGCCCGGCGATGCAGCCAGGGCAGGCACGTACGCATAGGCGATCGAGCGTTCGACCGTGTAGCCGTATCCTCCGCTCGTCACCCGGCCTACGGACTCGCGGTCGATCCGCACCGGCTCGGAACCGAGCGCCACCGCACGAGGGTCGTCGAGCAGGATGCACGCGAGCCGGCGCTCCGGCTCCTGCGCCTCCAGGAGCGCCTCTCGGCCGATGAAGTCGCCTTTGTCCAGCTTGACCGCGAACCCGAGCCCTGCTTCGTACGGCGTTTCCTCGGGCGTGATGTCGGCACCCCAGACCCGGTAGCCCTTCTCGAGCCGGAGCGAGTCGATTGCCTTGTAGCCGCCCGCCACGAGTCCCTCCTCCTGCCCGGGCTCCCAGATCCTGTCCCAGAGGCGGCGACCAAACTCGGTCGGGCAATAGAGCTCCCACCCGAGCTCGCCGACGTAGGTGACGCGCAGCGCGAGGCAGGGGACGGGCCCGACGGCGATCTCCCGCGCCCGCATGTACGGAAAGGCCTCGTTGGAGAGGTCAGACTCGGTCAGCGGCTGCAGGATGTCGCGGGCACGTGGGCCCCAGAGCCCGAGACACGCCAGCCGGGAAGTCACGTCCTCGACGTAGACGGAGCCGTCCTCGGGCGCATGGGACCGGATCCAGGCCAGGTCGTGCTGGCCGAAGGCAGTGCCCGTGACGATCCTGAAGCGGTCCTCGGAGAGGCGCGTGACGGTGAAGTCGCACTCGATCCCTCCCCGCGGGTTCAGCATCTGCGTGTACGTGACGGCACCAACGTCTCGCGCGATGCGGTTGTCGCAGAGTCCCTCGAGGTACTCGGCGGCCCCCGGTCCGAGCACCTCGATCTTCGCAAAGGACGTCTCGTCGAAGAGCGCGGCCGCCTCCCGACAGGCACGGTGCTCAGCCCCGATCGCAGGCGACCACAGACGTCCGGCCCACCCGCGCGGTCTCAGGGACTCGTCACCCGACTTCGCGTTTGGCTCGAACCAATTGGCCCGCTCCCAGCCGGACTTCTCCCCGAACGCAGCACCGAGCTCCTGCAGGCGCTCGTAGGTCGGCGAGAGTCGCAGCGGCCTACCTGCCTGGCGCTCGTGGCCCGGGTACTTGACGTCGTAGTAGGTCTGGTAGACCTCGAGTGTGCGCGCGAGCGTGTACTCGCGACTCGCGTAGTGGCGGCCGAAGCGGCGCGAGTCCATCTCCCATGTGTCGAGGCTCGGCTGGCCTTCGACAATCCACTCGGCGACCAGCCGGCCCATCCCGCCCGCGCCGGCAAGACCGTGCGCGCAGAAGCCGGAGGCGACCCAGAAGCCGCGGACGTCCGTCTCTCCGAGGATGAACTCGCCGTCAGGGGTGAACGCCTCCGGGCCGTTCACGAGCTTCACGACCTCGGCCTCCTCGAGGTCGGGCACGCGGACGACCGCGTTCGTCATCAGCTCCTCGAACCGCTCCCAGTCCTCAGCGAGGAGCTTGCCGTTGAAGTCGGCGGGGATGCCGTCGAGCCCCCACGGGGCGGGATGGCGCTCGTAACCGCCCATAACGAGGCCCCCGGACTCACCCCGGAAGTAGACGAGGAGCGACGGGTCCCGCATGGTCGGCAAGTCGAGCGGAATCCCGTTTGGCTTCGTGATCAGGTACTCGTGCGCCATCGGGATCACCGGAACGGTGACACCGGCCAACGCTCCGATCTCCCCCGCGAACATGCCGCCGGCATTCACGACCACCTCGGTTTCGATCCGCCCCTTGTCCGTATGGACGCCGTTGACGCGGCCGCGCTCGACGTCGATTGCCGTCACCCGCGTGTTCGTCGAGATCTCCGCGCCCCGCTTCCGCGCTCCCTCGGCGAGCGCGTAGGTGAGCTGGCTCGGGTCGATGTAGCCGTCGGTCGGGAGGTAGGCCGCGCCGAGGACTCCCACGGTGGACATCGGCGGGAACAGCCGCTGGGCCTCCTCCGCCGAGACGAGCTCGAGGGGGAGACCAAACGTCTTGGCCCAGCCGGCCTGTCGCGAGAGCTCTTCCATTCGCTCCCGGGACGAGGCGAGCCGGAGCGACCCGACCTCGTGCCAGCCCGTCTCGAGGCCCACTTCGTCCGCAAGCGAACGGTAGAGCTCGACCGAGTTCATCATCATCCGCGTGAGGCTGAGAGAGCCGCGGAGCTGGCCGACAAGGCCCGCCGAGTGGAAAGTCGAGCCGCTGGTCAGGTCAGCGCGCTCACAGAGGACGGCGTCCTCGCAGCCGAGCCTGGCGAGCCAGTAGAGGATCGAGGCGCCGCCGACCCCGCCTCCGATCACGACGACGCGTGCGCTGGACTTCACCGGGCTACCCTAACCTCGGCCAAGGGACCTCTCGTGCGGCCGCCGGCGTAAGTCCAGGCGAGATGCTCTTCAGGTCCCTTCTGCTCGGACTCGCGCTTGTCGCTTCGGGCGTCTGCGCCGGGACGGCGAGGGCCGACGGCCTGCCGGTGTCCGGCATCGATGTCGGGAATACCGGCGTAACGACGGCGCGCGTTCGCTACGTCACGCTTCCGTTGCACGACAACACGCTCCTCGCGCAAGTGGAGCGCGACGGCGGGACCGTGTTAAAGAGACGCGCGCTCCGAGGCCGCTTCACCATCCCCGCTGTCGCACTCGACGGGTCTGCCGACGGCCTTTCCGCGGATGGACGGGTCCTCGTTCTCATCAGGCCGCGCATCGCGTTCCCGAGGACCGAGACGGCCTTCGCCATTATCGGGACGCAGCGCCTGCGCGTGCAGGCGATCGTGACGCTGCGCGGGGACTACAGCTTCGACGCGCTCTCGCCCGACGGATCGCTCCTCTACCTGATCAAGTACCTCTCGCCGCGCGACCCGACGCGGTACGAAGTCAGGGTCTACGACGTGAATGCCGGGCGGCTCCTTCGCGAACCGGTCGTCGACCCGAACGAGAGCGCCGACGAGATGCGGGGGTACCCGCTCACCCGGGTGGCAAGCTCCGACGGGCGCTGGGAGTACACGCTCTACGACGGTGGGGGAAAGGAGCCCTTCGTCCACGCACTGGACACAGTCGGTCGGACTGCTCGCTGCATCGACCTGGACGCGCTCTCGTTGCTCATCGGAGGCGACATGTCACAGCTCCGCATGCGACTCCGAGAGGGGACGCTCGTCATCGACGCCGGCGGAAGCCCACTCGTCCGCATCGACACTGGCACGTTCGCAGTGCATGAGCCGGCCGCGGCCTCGGCGGTCACGCGGACCCCGTCTCCCGAGCCCGATCGTGGCAGCTGGTGGATCCCGGTGCTGACGGTTCTCGCTCTCGTGGCGATCTTTGCGCTCGCGGTGTTCCGGCGGCGGCCTAGACTGGCGCGGCCGTGGAGATCCCGCTCGTCCGCCACCCCGAGTCCGTGACGATCGTCCCGATCGACGGGGACGAGGTCGTGCTCGTCAGCCAGACGCGTCGCGGCGCAGGCAAGCGGATCCTCGAGCTCCCGGCCGGCACGCTGGAGCCCGGCGAGGTGCCCGCAGAGGCGGCGAGGCGCGAGCTCGCAGAGGAATGCGGGCTGGCCGCAGGGACATGGCGGGCGCTTGGATCGTTCTGGGCCGTGCCCGCCTACTCGACCGAGTTCGTCCACGTCTTCGAAGCAACGGAGCTCTCGACCGTCCCACCCCTGCATCTCGACGAGGACGAGGACATCGAGGTCGAGCGGGTCTCCGCCGCAGAGGCACAGTGGATGGTCGCGGACGCCGGATCTCTCGCTGCCCTCGCACTGTGGCGGTCTACAACCGGGTGACGATGTCGTCGAGCGGCTTCCGATTTGCCCGGCGGCTCCACTCTTCGGCCGTGCGCGACTCGGGATCGAGCGGCTTGGCGGGATAGCCGAACGACAGGATGATCACGAGCCGATCGTCGTCCCGCAGACCGAGCAGGCGGCCGGTTGCCTCCACATCTGCCACGCCGTTAGGGCAGGAGCCGACGCCGTCGTTCCAAGCCGCGAGCACCATGTTCTGTGCCGCGCGCCCAGCGTCGAACGAGATCGGCCCCTTCCCGCTCACGGAGAGAGCGACCACGAGCTTCGCGCCCCTGACGTTGTCCGCCTCGTAGACGCGCTCGGCCACCTGCTCGCGGAGCTCGGCGGTCTCCACGACGAGGAACCGCCAGGGCTGCTTGTTGCTCGCGCTCCCGGCGAGGCGGCCGGCGTCGAGGATGCGCTCGATCACGTCCCCGGGGAGCTCGGTGTCGGCGTACCGGCGCACTTCGCGCCGGCTGGCTATCGCAAGCCACGTATCCACTTGCCGGGAACGCTACAGGCTGATGAGCGCCACGCCCGCCGCGACGAGAACCGCGCCGCCGAGGCGCACAACGCCGACCTGCTCCCGGAGCACGAGTGCCGCAAAACCGGCTGCGATCACGATGCTCGTCTCCCTGACGGCTGCCACTGACGCTGCGGGCGCGCGCGCGAGGGCCGCGAGCACCAGCCCGTAGGCGCCGAAGGTTGCGAAGCCGGCGAGCGCCGTCGCCGGGCGCACCTCGGCGGCGAGCGAGCGCCATCCCCGCAGGCGTGTGAGCAAGAGGGCATAGCCGACGCCCGGGAGGATCATCGAGAGCTCCAGGTAGACGAAAGGCGCGGCGTACCGTATCCCGTGCTTGTCCACGAGCGTGTAGGCGGCGATGAAGCCCGCCAGGACGAGCCCGAAGATCACCCCGACCGGGTCCGCCTTCCGCCTTAGCCCACGGACGAGCAGGATCCCGAGCCCCACTAGGCACACCCCCGTGGCCTGGTGTGCCGAGGTGCCCGCCCCGAGCGCCGCGATCCCAACCAGGAGCACGAGGACCGGCGCCGTGCCCCGGGAGATCGGATAGACGACCGAGAGCTCCGCTCGGCGATAGGCCGCGGCGAGCAGAGCGGTGTAGACGAGCTGGAGGAAGGAAGTGACGACCAGGTAGGGGATCGCCGGCCGCTCCAGGTCCCACGTCAACGCCGCCACGGGCGCGTACGCCACGAGCGCGATGAGGAGCATGACCGCGGTCGCGGCCTCCGGGTCTCGCGCCCTCGCCAGGAGCAGGTTCCAGAAAGCGTGCAGGAACGCCGCGGCGATCGCGAAGGCGAGGGCGACGGCGGGCACGGGCAGTAGTGTCGCGGCCCATGGCCGTCAGCGCCGTCGTCTTCGACTTCAACGGGACGCTCTCGAACGACGAGCCGATCCTCTGCGAGATCTTCACGGAGCTCTTCGCCGAGCACGGAAAGCCGCTCGCGGCGCAGGAGTACTTCGATCACCTGGCCGGCCTGTCCGACCCCGAAATCGTCCGTACCTGGCTGGGTGAGGATCACCCGGACGTCGACGCGGTCATCGAGGAGCGAATCGTCCGCTACCGCGCCGCGTGCGCGGACGGTTCCTCGATCGAGGAACCGACCCGCGAAGCGGTTCGATTCGCAGCCGGGCGCGTCCCCGTCGCGATCGTGTCCGGAGCGGCGCGGGCGGAAATCGAGCCCGTCATCGAGGCGGCCGGTCTCGCGTCGCTCTTCACGGCGATCGTCACATCGGACGATATCGCCCACGGCAAGCCCGACCCGGAGGGCTACCAGCGTGCACTCGAGCTCCTCGGCGGCAAGCTCGACCCTGGTGACGTGCTGGTGTTCGAAGACACCGAAGCGGGGATCGCCTCGGCGCGAAGCGCCGGGATGCACGTGGTGGCCGTTCGCGGCACCCTCGTCCCGGAGCGGCTGGCCGAAGCCGAGGAGATCGTCGACCGGGTCGACCTGGACGTGATGCGCCGCTACCTCTCCTGATGCTCGTCTTCGCGCACCGCGGAGCCTGCTGGGAGATCCCCGAGAACACGCTCGCGGCCTTCCGCCGTGCAATCGAGCTGGGCGCGGACTACGTCGAGCTCGACGTCCAGACGAGCCGGGACGGCGAGCTGGTCGTCGTGCACGACCCATGCAGGCAAGACCGGGCCGAGCTCGGGCCCGACGTGCCGACACTCGACGAGGTGATTGAGGAGTGCAAGGGCCGGATCGGGCTCGCGGTCGAGATCAAGCGGCCGGATCTCTATCGCCGGCATCTGCTCACGCGGCGGACCCTCGACACGATCGCTGCGCACGACCTCGATCCCGATTCCCTCTTCGTCCTCTCGTTCTCGGCGCGTGCGATCGCGCAGGTGCGCGCGCAACGGCCGGATCTCCGGACGATCCAGCACGTCGAGTACGTGCCCATCCGCCGCGCGGCTGAGCTCGATGCTTGGGGGGTCGGCTTCAAGGACGAGCTCGTGACGCCCCGCGGGCTCCGGCTCGCCGAGTCGCTCGGGCTTGAGACGACGGTCTACACCGTCAACCAGCCCGACCGGATGCTCGAGCTCGCAGAGCTGAACATCACCGGGATCTTCAGTGATCGTCCGGATCTGGTGCGGGAGGTACTTGCTCGTCGTTCAAGTCCAGAACCCGTGCGCTCTCGCTCGGGAACCAGGCGCTGACGCGGCGGCCAACCGGGATCCCGGCGGCCGCGGAGCTCGAGACGTCGGCGGAGAGCTCGCCCCCGGGTGCTTCCATGCGCACACGGGTGACGGAGCCGAGGAAGGTGTGGGAGACGACCTCGCCCGAGAGCCCGCCGTTCGTGGCCGGCTCGAGGCTCATCGCCTCCGGGCGCACGAGCACGAGGACACGGGCGCCGTTGCCACGGCCTCGGGCTGCGTCGATGGGGAGCCGTACGCCTCCGTACTCGACCTCACCGGTGGCACCGTCGGTCACCGTGGCCTCGAGCCGGTTCATCGTCCCGATGAACGCGGCCACGAACGGCGTGGCCGGCGCGTCATAGATCTCCGCGGGGGGCCCGATCTGCTCGATCCGCCCCTTCGAGAGGACTGCGACCCGGTCGGAGATCGAAAGCGCTTCCTCCTGGTCGTGGGTCACGTAGAGCGTCGTGATCCCGAGCTGCGTCTGCACGCGGCGGATCTCCTCGCGGAGCTGGACGCGGACCTTCGCGTCGAGCGCTGAGAGCGGCTCGTCGAGGAGCAGGATCCGCGGCTCGATCGCGAGCGCCCGCGCGAGGGCCACACGCTGCTGCATGCCACCCGAGAGCTGGTGCGGATAGCGGCTTCCCGCATCGGCGAGGCCCACGATCTCGAGCAGCTCCTGGACGCGCTTGGCCCGGTCGCCACGCGCCTGGCGGCGGACCCGCAGGCCGAAGTCGACGTTGTCGGCAGCGGTCATGTTCGGGAAGAGGCTGTAGGCCTGGAAGACCATGCCCATGTCCCGGTGGTTGGGCGCCACGTGGGTCAGGTCCTGGCCGTCGACGACGATCCGCCCCGAATCCGCCCGCTCGAACCCGGCGACGATCCGGAGCGCCGTTGTCTTCCCGCAGCCGCTGGGCCCGAGCAGAGACAGAAACTCCCCTTGCTCCAGCGACACGTCGATCTCGTCGATGGCGCTGACGGCGCCGAATGTCTTGCGGATCTCCTGGAGCTCAACGTACGGCACTACCGCGCACCTCCGACCTGAATAGCCCCGCGACCGGGGCGCCGGCCAAGGAGGAGGATTCCGACCATCGCGAGCCACGTGATCCCGAAGCTGATGATCGTGAGCGCTGCGGCCGGATTCGACTGCGTCTGACCGACGTAGTTGATGTAGACGGGGAAGGTGTTGAAGAGGGCGATGTTGGCCATCGTGAACTCGCCCATGACGAGCGCGAGCGTCAGGAACGCGCCCGAGAGGGCGCCCGCGCGGATATTGGGGAGGATCACGCGCCGAAGCGTCGTCGTCCACCCTGCTCCGAGGCTCTGCGCCGCCTCCGTGAGGGTGTGGACGTCGATCGACCGGAACGCCGCGTCGAGCGACCGGTACATGAACGGGAACGAGAGGACGACGTATCCCGGCACGAGATAGCGGGGGTTGCCGAGCACCCACTCCGGCAGCCAGGAGGCCTTGTAGATGTAGAGGAGCCCGACGATCAAGACGATGGGTGGCACCACGAACGGCAGCACCGACAGGAACTCGACGACACGCCGGATGCCTGGATACCGGAGGTTCACCCAGTAGACGGCCGGCACGAAGATGGCGAGGCTGATCCCGACGGTGAGGAGCGAGAGCTGGAACGACTGCCAGAGGGTCTCCCGGAACTGCGGATCGTCGAGGATGAACCGGTAGGAGGAGAAGCCGTAACCGTCGACCTCCTTGAGGCTGAACTCAGCCGTGGCCGCAAGCGGCACGAGGAAGTAAAGCGTCGCCACGCCGAGCCAGAACCAGCCTGAGAGCCCCAGTCGCCCCCGCGTCATGCGCCCCTCCTCCAGCGCGAAGCGCGCCGGTCGAGCAGGAAGTAGATCGTCATCGCGATAGCGATGACCACGATCATGCCGAGCGCGAGCGCATACCCCTGGTGCGGGTCAGAGAGCACGTTGCCACCGATCAGCTCCCCGATTTGGAGCGGCACGAAGGTGATGTGGCCGGAGGTCAACGCGTAGGCCGTTGCATAGGCGGCGAACGAGCCTCCGAACAGCAGGATCATGCCGCCGAGAATCGAGGGGAGGAGGATCGGGCCGCCCACCCGACGCCAGTACTCGAGAGAGCTCGCCCCGAGGTTCGCGGCCGCCTCTCGCCATTCTGCGCGCAGGCCGTCGATCGCCGGGGCGATCACGAGCACCATCAGCGGAATCTGGAAGTAGAGGTAGACGACGCAGAGGCCCGTGAACGAGAAGAGCGAGAAGCCCCGGTCGTAGAGGTTCAGCCCGATCGAGTCGAGCCAGCGCGTGACGAGACCGACCGTGCCGAGCGTCGAGATGAAGGCAAAGGCGAGCGGCACTCCCCCGAAGTTGGCCGCGACGCCGGAGAACGTCGTCAGCGGGCTTCGGATCCAGCGCGGCGCGCCCGGCGAGAGCGCTGCGTACGCCGTGAAGACGCCGATGAGGCCACCCAGGACGGCCGTGATGACGCTGATCTTGACGCTCTGGATGTAGCCGGTCCGGTACGGCTCTTCAAGAAGCTGCGAGACGAAGTGTGAGGTGAAGCCGCCTTCTTCCGTCCGGAAGGCGCCGAAGACGAGTGCGATCGCCGGCGCGATCAGGAAGGCGCCCGCCCACAGGAAAAACGGGGCGACACCCAGCCATCCGAGCGAGAGACGCCGCCGGCCGGAGCCCGTGTGCTCCGGCCGGACGGCATCCAGCGTCTCGGTTCTCGTTGCCAGTTCCTAGCTCCCTACGGCTTTGCCCCACTCGGCGGCAAGCGTCTCCGTTGCCTTGGCACTCTGTTCCTGGGTCGGGAACTCGATGTCTGCGTAGGACTCCGCCGGAGGCAGCTTGTCCAGGAGATCCTGCGGGACGGCGTCCCTGTCGGCGATGTCCTGGTACCGGGCCGGATGGGCGAACCCTTTCAGGAAGAGAAGCTGGCCCTCGTCCGAGTAGAGGAACTCCTGCCAGAGGCGCGCCGCGAACGGATGCGGAGCGTCCTTGTTGATCGCCTGGCAGTAGTAGTTCCCGAAGACGCCATCGGAGGGCACCGTGACCTTCCACGTGATGTTCGACTTGAACTCGTCGCCGTAGGCGATCTGGAGGTAATCCCAGTCGATCGTCACCGGCGTCTGGCCGTTCGCCACCGTAGCCGGCGTCGCGTCCACGGCGATGTAGTTCCCCAGGGACTTGAGCTCGCCGAAGAAGTCGATTCCCGGCTGGATGTCGTCGAGAGATCCGCCGTTCGCAAGCGACGCCGCGAACACGCCGGCGAAGGCCGAGCCGGACTCGCGCGGGTCCCCGTTCAGCGCCACCTTCCCCTTGTACTCGGACTTCTTCAGGTCGGCCCAGCTCGCGGGGGCGGCGGCAACCTTCTCGTTCGCGCCGAATGCGACTGCGCCCCAGTAGTCGCCGACCCAGAAGCCCTCCGGGTCCTTCATGTTCTCCGGGACTGTGTCCCATTGCGAATTCTTGTAGGCGGCGTAGAGCCCCGTATCCTTGCCCTCGGCCGCGAACGACGGGCCCACGTCCAGCACGTCGGGCGCGCGGTCCTGACCCTTCAGCGACTTGACCGCCTGGTTCTCCTCGGCCGAACTCGCGTTCGGCGAGGCGTTCTTCAGGCTGAGGCCGTACTTCGACTGGAAGGTCGACATGACCTCCCCGTAGTTCGACCAGTCGGGCGGGAGCGCGATCGTGTTGATCGTGCCCTCTTTCTTGGCCTCCGCCATGAGATCCTCGATCGAGATGTCCTTGCCGTCAGCCGGGACTTCCGTAGCCGCGGCGCCGCCGTCCCCGCCGCCACCGCCGCCGTCGTCGTCCCCGCCGCAGGCCGCAACCACGGCAGGAACCGCCGTGAAGCTCGCGCCGACCACGAGTCCCCGTCTGAGCAGGTCGCGTCTCGTGAGCTGTGACTCTTCCAGTGCTTGCCTGAGCCGTTCGTCTGCGTCGCGGTTACGCATTAGGCCTCCTAGCCGTGGTGAGTCGAGCGTCGCACGTGCGACCGCCCGATCCTAGGCCGGAAAGCACCCGGTTACAAGATCTTCACCATCGGTTCACCTGGGATAGGTTTGCCCGGTGGCGAGCCCGTTCGAGCGCGAGGGGGAATGGCTTCGCTGCGCCCTCCATGCCCATACGACGAACTCGGACGGAGAGATGCCTCCCGAGCTGCTCGTACGCCATTACGGTCAGGCTGGAGTCGACGTCCTGGCGATCACGGACTACTGGATCCGGACCGAGGAGCGCGGGGCAGAGGGCCTCCTCGTCGTCCCGGGCACGGAGCTCGACGCTCGCATCGAGGGGCAGGAGCGGGACGCTCATGTCCTTGCGCTCGGGATCTCCGCCGACCCGATCCGGCCGGACCGAGAGCTTCCGACGCTAGCGGAGACCGTCGCGTGGGTAAACGCGAACGCCGGGGTGCCCTACCTCGCGCACCCATACTGGAGCGGCCTGCGAACGACAGACTTCGAGCGCTGCGCCGGCCTCGTCGGCCTCGAGGTCTACAACGCCGGCTGCGAGCTCGAGATCGGTCGAGGGCTCTCCACCCAAGCGTGGGATGAGTGTCTCGAAGGAGGCACGCCGCTGTACGGGATCGCGACGGACGATTCGCA
>Ga0184608_10000013_pt1 | contig 35209 bp, 33 predicted proteins | sample PLM1_30_coex_FD_133010 | JGI IMG/M metagenome (GOLD analysis project Ga0184608, IMG submission 133010) | Groundwater sediment microbial communities from an aquifer in East River, Colorado, USA - PLM1_30_coex | ecosystem: Environmental > Terrestrial > Soil > Riparian zone | place: USA: East...
CACCTCTTCGGCACCGAGTTCGGCACCAACTTCGAGCCGCTGGTCGCGGCCGGCCGGTTCCCGGAGCCGCTGTTCGGCCCCGGGGTCGAGCTTCTCGTCACCGACAAGTCGACCTACCGCGAGGGACACTCACACTGGCGGACCGCTGAGGCGCGTCACGTCGCCCGTCGCATCCGGGAGCTGGTCGACGCGGGCGAGGCGACGCCGGGCGAGATCGTGCTTCTCTTCATGGCGGGGACAGACGCCGAGCGCTACGAGGAGGCACTCCGCGAGGAAGGGCTGCCGACCCATCGTGCGGCGGGACGCGGCTACTTCGGGCAGCAGCAGGTCGTCGATCTCGTCGCCTACTTGCGGCTCCTGCACAACCGTTATGACGACGAGGCGCTCGTGACCGTACTCGCGTCGCCCTTCGTCGGGGTTTCGAACGACGCGCTCGTACTGCTCCGCCGTTCCGCGGGCCGCCGCCCGCTCTTCACCGGCCTGGAGCGCGAGTTGCCGGCCGCGCTCGGCCAGAAGGACCGACGGCTCTTCGTCGCCTTCCGCCAGCGGTACGACCGCCTCGTCAAGGCCTCAGCGCGCCTCGGGCTCGAGCGCCTCTGCGAGGAGATCATCGTCGCCCACGATTACGACCTCGCCGTGCTCGCCCGGTGGGACGGCCGCCGCCGCTATGCGAACCTTCGGAAGCTCGCGCGGCTCGCGCGCTCCTACGAGGACCTGAGGGGGCCGGACATCGAGGGCTTCGTCCGCTTCCTCCGCGACCAGGAGGCGGCAGGTGCCAGGGAGGTCGAGGCCGTCGCCGAGGAGGAGGGCGCAGAAGCGGTGCGGCTCCTGACCGTTCACTCTGCCAAGGGGCTCGAGTTCAAGGTCGTTGTGCTCGCGGATGCAGGGCGAAACCCACCGTCCCCGTCTCCCGACGAGATTCTCTGCCTCCCCGACGGACGGTTCGGCTTCCGCTTCGTCGACCCGGCGACCGGCGAGCGGAGCGAGGCCTTCGACTACGACGAGGTGAAACAGGCCGAGTCGGCAGCGGAGCAGGCGGAAGGCCGCCGTCTCCTCTACGTAGCCATGACGCGTGCGATCGACCGCCTGATTGTTTCCGGCGCCGTCGATCCAACGAGCCGCCGTGATGACCGGGCACCCATCCGGTGGGTTCTCGACGGACTGGAGGCGGAGCTCCCCGAGGACGGACCGGTTGAGCTCGAGCGGGGGGAAGGCCGAGTGCTCGTCCGCGTCGATCGACGTGAGGACGAGGCGGCGCCAAGCTCGGACGCGATCGGAGAGGCGCAGCTGGAGCTCTTCGCGGCGGGCGGGGGCGGCTCCGTGCGCGTGGCCCCGACGCTTCCCGATCTCGTCCCTCCGCCCGCTCCGCCGGGTCATCGGATCAGGCGGCTCTCCTACAGCGCGCTCGCCCTCTTCGAGCGCTGCTCCTACCGCTTCTACGCGGAGCGAATCGTCGGGCTTTCCCCGAACGACGGCGACGGGGCTGTGCCGGGGGGAACAGGCGGTCTTGCAGCGACTGAGATCGGCGACGCTGTCCACGTCCTGCTCGAGGTCGAAGCGCCGGCCGCCGAGGTGCGCGAGCGGGTGCTCACACGCTACCCAGGCGCAACGGATGAAGACATCGAACGAGTCGAGCGCCTTGTTGCCGCATGGCACGACTCGCCTTTCGCTCGCCGCCTCGCCTCCCTAGAGGACGTGCTGCCCGAGCGTCCCTTTGCCTTCGAACACGATGGAGTGCTCTTGCACGGGCGTCTCGACCTCCTGCGCTTGCAGGAAGGCCGTGCCCTCGTCGTCGACTACAAGACGAATCGCCTCGAGGAGACGTCCCCCGCGGAGGCCGTCGAGTCCGACTACGTGCTGCAGCGGCTCGTCTACGCCCTCGCCGCCTTCCGCGCCGGAGCCGACGAAGTCGAGGTCGCCTACGTCTTCCTCGAACGTCCCGACGAGCCGGTTGTCTCGACCTTCGAGCGCTCGGAGATCTCCGGGCTCGAGGCTGAGCTCACTGCCGCCATCGACCGCATTCAGGAGGGGCAGTTCCGGCCGACGCCGGGCGAGTTCGTCTGTCCTGGCTGTCCGGCGCTCGACGTCATTTGCGCCGGGCCTCGGCTCCTCCACCCGGATTCACTAGCCGTGTAGATGGCCATGCGAAGTTACGTCGCTGAGGCGCGGCGACGCGTGGGCCCGAAGCGACTCCGGATCCGGCCGGTCATCGAGCGTCTGGCCAGCGAGCACCCTGACGCGACGATCGCCCTTCGGTTCCGAAACGATCTCGAGCTCCTCGTCTCGGTCATGCTCTCCGCCCAGACGACGGACGTGACCGTGAACCGTGTCACCGAGAGCCTCTTTCGCAAGTACCAAAGTCCCGAGGACTACCTCGCGGTCCCGCTCGAAGAGCTCGAGCGGGACCTGAGGCCGACAGGCACCTTCAGGCAGAAGGCCAGGAACCTGAGAGGCGCGATGGCGATGCTGCTCGAAGAGTTCGGCGGCGAGGTGCCGCTCCGGATCGAGGACCTCGTGCGACTGCCCGGAGTCGGGAGGAAGACGGCTAACGTCGTCGCCGCGGAGCGCGGGGCGACGCAGGGGATCGTTGTGGACACCCACGTACGCCGACTCTCGCAGCGGCTCGGGTTCACCCGGCAGGAGGATCCGGTCAAGATCGAGCGGGACCTGCGGCGTCTCGTTCCTCGCGAGGACTGGGCGCGATTCCCGCATCTCCTGATCTGGCACGGGCGCCGCGTTTGCCTCGCACGCCGCCCTCGTTGCGAACGGTGCGTCGTGAACGACCTCTGCCCCTCGAGCCGCGTTTAGATCGGACACGGTCCAGGCCCTCTTCCGGCTCGAGCCGCGCGCCACCCGTGTGGTGATCCGACCTAGTGTGAGCCGGAATGCGAACGGTCGATCTCGCCGTCTACCTCGACGTCCTTGCCGCCAAGCATGCGGGTCTCGGAGCGCAGCTCGAGCGGTCACGGGACCGCCTCCGCCAGGCGTCGATCGAGCGCGAAGCGCGTCGGGCGCTCGGCCCGGAGACGTCGGCCCAGCTCGAGCGTCTGGGCGTCTTCTCGGCCGCGGACGTACGCGGCCTTCGAACCGAGGTCACCGACCTGGCCGCGGCCCTCAGGTCGGTCGAGAAGCTCCAGGCCTGGGTCGACGCACAGCTCTTCGCCGCGCGTGAGGATGTGCACGCCAAACCCATCGCCTTGGGCCTGGTCGGCGGCGACGAGCCCGATCTGGCCGCGTAGAGGGGGTAGTGCAACATCGCCCGTCGTCCGTCCGAGCAGCGCGGGCCTAATGGGACAGCGCCTGCATTTTCACCAGGCCGCTGGCTGCGCCCGAGCGGCGCTCGGAAGACGTCTAGGCCGGAGTCAACGCGACGAGGAGTCCTCCGTCCTCGTCGTAGGCGGGGAAGAAGTCGACGCGAACGGGCTTCGTGACGCCCGACCGTGTCCTCAGAGACGCACGCTTGTCGAGCTGTCGCACACCCCACTCCACGGCCACGTGGGCGGGGTTTTGGTCGTCCCCGTTCATCCCGAAGACCTCCATGACGTCCTGGCCGAGCAGGTCCTGCTCTCGGAAGCCGGTCAGCTCGAAGACACCCTGGCCGGTCGCGATCACGCGGCAGTCCTTGTCGCAAACAACGAAGCCCGTGCCGGGAGCGGGATAGTAATCGTCGAGGAGCTCGAAGAGAAACCCGAATCCGCAGTGGGGGCACCCGACTGCGCGTGCGGTCAACCCCTCGCGTCGATCGTGGTCGACGGAGCGGCGGCGACAGTGGGGGCAGATGAAGTACGGCACCCGCGCGATGCTACCCAGAGGCCTCGGGCCCGGGCGACGACAGCCGGCCCGCATTGCCGGCTCACCGTGTCCCGTCCGGGGCACCCCAACCCACCACCCGCTTTCGAGCTTAACGAGGAAAAGCGCACCTGTGGGGTGCCGTTTGCGTCGAAAGTGTCCCTGGCTCGCGCCGGGGCCCGTGCTACCAGTTCGTAGGCGTTGCCAGGGCCTCGTCCTCGACGAGCGGCTCCTCGGAAGCACCTTCCTGGGCCGCAAGGAGACGCTCAGCATCGAGGGCCGCCTGACAGCCTGACCCGGCCGCGGTCACTGCTTGGCGGTAGACGTGATCCTGTACGTCGCCCGCCGCAAAAACGCCGGTGACACTGGTCTCAGTCGTTTTTCCCTTCGTCAGGATGTAGCCCGCCTCGTCCATCTCGATCTGGCCTTTGAAGAGCTTCGTCGAGGGATCGTGCCCGATTGCGACGAAGACCCCGTCTGCCGGGAGCTCGATCACTTCGTTCGTCTTCACGTTACGTACGACCACGCTCGTGACGCGGCCGGTCTCCGTGTCGCGAATCTCTTCGACCACCGAGTCGAGGACGAACTCAACCCTCTCGTTCGCACGCGCGCGGTCGACCATGATCGGTGAGGCGCGGAAGGCCTCGCGACGGTGCACGACCGTGACTTTGTCTGCGAACTTCGCCAGGAAGACAGCTTCCTCCATCGCCGAATCGCCGCCCCCGACGACCATCACGTTCTTCTCCTTGAAGAAGGCCGCGTCGCACACTGCGCAGTAGGAGACTCCAGCCCCCTGGAGCTTCCGCTCCGACTCGAGCCCGAGCTGGCGCGCAACAGCGCCGGTCGCGATGATCACCGTCTCGGCCCTGTACTCGTCCTCGCCGACCCACACACGGAACGGCCGCTCCGAGAAATCGACCTTCGTCACGTCGTCGGTGATGAACTCGGTGCCGAAGTGGCCGGCTTGCGTTCGGAAGTCCTGCATCATCGCCGGGCCGAGGACACCTTCCGGGTAGCCCGGATAGTTCTCGACGTCGCTCGTGATCATGAGTTGGCCGCCCCACGAGAAACTCTCGATCAGGAGCGGATTCAGGTTCGCCCGGGCGCTGTAGAGCGCAGCCGTATATCCGGCTGGGCCGCCGCCGATGATGATCACCTCTCGAACGCTCCTGTCGCTCACTCGTCCCTCTCTGTTTTGAAGACCCGCAGAGGCCTTTTCGCCCCTCATGACATTAAACGAGATAGCTCGGCTGAAGCTTCCCCTCTTACGGTAGTTTTCAACGCCCGCGGCAATCGTAGCGAGGGAGCCATGGCACGGACGATCTCCTGGGACGACCTCCGAGACCTCGCCGCGTTCGAGGCCGAGAAGGGGTGCGCGATCAGCGTCTATCTGAACCTCGATCCGAGTGTGGTTCCCACGCCCGCGGACGCGCACACCCGGCTGAACTCGCTCCTCGATGCGGGCTCCAAGTCGGACGGTGCACATCGCCGCGATCTGTCGCACGACCAGCGGCTGGCCCTCCAGGCTGATTTCGACCGGATCCGGACGTATGTCGTAGACGAGTTCGAGCGCGACGGCGCCCACGGACTCGCGGTCTTCGCTGACGGGCTTGACAACGTGTGGCGGCCCCTTCCCCTGACCGAGCCGGTCGTTGATGAGATCAAGGTCGACCGCCAGCTCTACCTGGCGCCCCTCGTGCCTCTCGTAGGGCGCGGAGAAGGGGCCATCGTGGTGGTGGTGAGCCGGGAGCAGGGCCACTTCTTCCGCCTCCGCGCCGGGAAGCTCGAGGAGGTCGACAACCTCTTCGAGGAGCAACTGCGCCGCCACGATCAGGGTGGTCTCTCGCAAGCCCGATTCCAGCGGCATGTGGACGTGCATGCGATGGAGCACCTTCGCACCGTCGCCGAGCGCCTGGACTCGCTCGTGCGTCGTCTGCACGGCCCTCGCGTCGTCGTTGTCGCCACGCACGAGATCTGGGCCGAGTTCGATGAGCTTCTCTCCCAGGATGCGCGGAACGCCCTCGTCGGGCACACGCACGCCGAGGCTCATGCCAGCCCGGTCGAACTCCTGGAGCTTGCGACACCCGTCCTGGAGCGCTGGCGAATCGACAAGGAGCGCGAGACCGTCGAGCGCTGGCGGGAGGAAGCCGGCCGGGGCGGACGTGCCTCTTCCGGGTGGGAGGAGACGCTCGAGGCTGCCTCCGACGGGAGGGTGGAGCTCCTCCTGGTTCAGGACGGGACGGACCGGCTCGCGTGGCGGTGCCCGGCCTGCGGTCGCCTGGCTGCGACGGGAGGGAAGTGCCCGCTCGACGGCACCTCGCTCGAGGACCGGGAGAACGGTCTCGATCTGCTCGTCCACCAGACGCTCGTGCACGGTGGAGCCGTCTGGGTCGTCCAACACGTCCAGGATCTCGCCCCGGTCGACGGCATCGGCGCCCTGCTCCGCTTCTGAACTCGAGGAGCGAAGCCGGAACCCTCGTCCTCGTGCACGGCGCGGGGAGCGGGCCCTGGATCTTCGAGCCCTGGAGGTGCTCCTTCGAGGGGTGGCGGGTCGAGGTCGCCGACCTGCAAGCAGGGCTCGAGGTCGCCGAGGCCTCGATGGCCGACTACGCCGGCGTCGTCGAGCGCGCAACCGCCCACACCCCGCGCCCCCTCGTCCTATGTGGCTGGAGCCTCGGCGGCTTGGCTGTTCTCATGGCCGCCGAGCGCGTCCGTCCTGACCTGGTCGTGCTGCTTGAACCGAGCCCTCCGGCGGAAGTGCAGGGCTCGGATCCCGGGCTACCTCTGGCCTTCGGGACCTTCGACCCCGAGGCGGCCTACGGGCCCTTTCCCGAGGGCGTCCCGGCGCGGCCCGAGTCGGCGGTTGCGCGGGCAGAGCGCAAGCGGGGCATCAGCGTGCCCTCGCTTTCGTGCTCGTCGGTTCGTTGTCTACGGTCAGGAGTTTCCTGAGGACAGGGGTCGAGCCATCGCCGCTCTCTATGGCTCGGAGACGCTGGAGTTCCCAGAACTCACCCACTGGGGCCTCGTCCTCGACCGGCGCATTCCAGAGGCGCTCGCCGCCGCGATCGCTCGCCTCCGGGGCTGACGCTTCCGGTCAGGCAGCATCGAGCGCCCGTGGGAGCTCGGGTGGCGACTCGACGAGTGCGGGGACGTCGCTTTCGGCAGCGCGCTCGAGCTTGGTCTCGAACTTGCCCATCCGCTTCTCGGCCTCGACGTACTTCGACTGCGCCCGGCCGAGGTGCGTCCCGACCAGCTCGAAATCTTCGCGGAAGCGCCCGAAGTCGCGGGTGAGCTGCCCGCAGTAGGCCATCACCTCGCGGGCGTGCTCCTCGATCTGCATCCCCTTGAATCCAAGGACCAGCACCATCAGGTACGCGTGCAAGGTGGAGGGGGAGACCGGGATGACCCGGCGCTCCAGCGCGTAGGCGAGCGGGCTCGAATCGCCTCCGAGCCGTCCGCAAACGAGCTCGTAGTAGACCGCCTCGGCGGGCAGGTACATAAGCGCAAACTCGTACGTGCCCTCCTCAGGCCGGATGTACTTGTCCGCGATCGCATCGACGTGTCCTTTCACGTCGCGGCAGAACTGCTTCGCGTGCTGTTCGCGCTCGACGTCGCTGTCCGCTTCCACGATGCGCTGGAAGTTGTCGAGCGGGAACTTGGCGTCGACCGGGACCAGCGAGCGGTCGATGCGGATGACGGCATCCACTCGCTCGCCTCCACGAAAGCCGTACTGCAACTCGTACTTGTCTTGCGGGAAGATGTCTGCGAGCAGCGTCCCGAGTAGGTACTCGCCGAATCCGCCTCGTGCCTTCGGCGGGCGAAGCGCCTGTTCGAGCCGGGCGAGGTCCTTGGCGCGCTCGAGCATCTGGTCAGTCGCCTCGCCTACCTTGCCGAGGCGCTCGTGGATCTTCTGCGACGTCTGGGACGCGCTCTCCATGCGCCGATCGACCTTGGTGTCGAGATCCGAAAGCCTACGGTCAACCTTGCCGTCGAGCTCCCCGAGCCGGCGGTCCATCGTCTCGATCATGCCGACGAGGCGCCTGTCGACTTCGGCATTGCGTTCGGCGAGCTGGGTCCCACTCTCGGTCCGCACCCGCGCAGACTCCGCGCGCAAGAAGCGCGCGAGCCAGACGAAGCCAAAGGCTCCGAGGGCGACAAGGACTCCAAGAGATGCGTAGGCGGTCATGGACCGACAAACGCTAGAGGGGGCGCCGGACGGCGCCCCCTCCGAAGACCTCCGCTACGGGTTCAGGCGGTCTGCCTCGGCGCTTTCTTTGGCCGCGCGCTCGCGCTCGGCCTGAGCGTGGTCCTCGGCCGCGCTCGCGCGGTCCTCAGCCTGTCCGGCCGCCTCCTGGTGTCGGCCCTCCTCACGCATCGCGGGAGAGTCCGTTGCCGTGCCGACGGTCTCCTTGCTGCGTCCCATGAGCTTGTCAAGCCATCCCATTAGTGAATACCTCCTGGTAGGGGCTCGGGCTGTGATTTGCCCCGACAAAGCCCGAAAAAAACGCCAAATCCGGCGAGCCGTGAGGCTTACCGGATCTGGCCCGCGGAGCCTATGGCCCGGGCCTTACAGGAGTCAAGAGCCAGCTTCCGGAGAACCCGCAAAGAGCGGCGTTTTTCGGAAGCGCCTGTCGCACGGGCCGACCGACTGCCGGAGATCCACGTCCTCGTCCAGACAGGACAGTAGAATCAGAACAAATGTTCGCCTATGATGGCCGGGGACCACTCTAGCCTCTGGGCCCACTCATGCAGACGTTCTTCGGTGCCTCCGGTCCTCTTGCCGCTGTCCTAGCGGGCTTCGAGCCCCGACCCCAGCAGGGCGAGCTTGCTGCTGCGATCGCCGATGCCCTCGAAGCCGGTGAGCACCTGCTGGCAGAGGCCGGGACCGGGACAGGCAAGAGCCTTGCATACTTAGTCCCGGCACTGCTCTCCGGTCAGCGTGTGGTCGTAGCGACGGCGACGAAAGCACTCCAGGACCAGTTGTTGACCAAGGACGTCCCGGCGGCCGCCCGCGCTCTCGGACGGGACGTTCGCTGCGCAGTCCTGAAAGGGCGGCAGAACTACCTCTGTCGGAAAAGCCTGCACGGGCTCGAACTCCTCGGCGGATCCGGGCCGGCGCTCTTCCGGACGGAGGCGGACGCGGGTGAGTACGAGCGGCTGCGGGAGTGGGTCGAAGCGACGCAGACGGGGGACCGAGCGGAGCTCGCGTTCGAGCCGAGCGCGTCGCTCTGGGCCGACCTCGCGGTCGGCGCCGATCGCTGCCAGGGCAAGCGCTGCCCGCTCGTCTCGTCCTGCTACTCGGAGGCGGCCCGCGAGCGCGCCGGAGAGGCGGAGCTCGTGATCGTGAACCACGCACTCTATTTCGCGGATCTGGCCCTGCGGTGCCGGAGCGACGGCACCGGCGTCCTTCCCGACCACGACGCTGTCATCTTCGACGAGGCCCACAGGCTCGAGGAGGCCGCCTCGGCCTGGTTCGGCGGCCGCGTTTCCGTGGCGCGGCTGCGCCAGCTCGCGCGCGATATCGAGCGTTCGTGCCGCGAGGAGGGGAAGGTTCCTCCTGCCAGGCCGCTCGCTGCGCTCGATCGCATGGGGAGCTCCTTCATTGCGGCGCTCGAGCCGGCCGGAGGTCGCACCCGCCTCAGGGCGCCCGCACTCGATCCGTTCCTCGACCAGGCTTTCGCGCTCGGCGAGGCGCTCGAGGAGCTGGCCCAGGCGCTTGCAGGCGGGGGCGAGGAAGCCGAGGGACTCCGCCGGCGAGCGCTCGATACCGCCGACGACCTCGACGCCTGCCTCGTCGTCGACGACCCGGAGCGCGTCTCCTGGGCGGAGGCGGGGGCGGTGGCATGGGCGCCGGTCGAAGTGTCGGACCTCCTCCGGGACGAGCTCTGGGACCGGCCGGTCACCTCGGTTCTCGTCTCGGCCACGCTGGACGAACGCTTCGCACGGGCCCGGTTGGGGCTCGAGAGCCCGCGCTCGCTCGTCGCGGCGTCTCCCTTCGAGTTTCGCGAGCAGGCGCTCGTCTACGTCCCGGCGCGCCTCCCAGAGCCTCGGGCCCCCGGCTACGCAGAGCGCCTCGCGGACGAGGTGACGGCCCTCTGTCGTCTCTCGCAGGGGCGTGCGCTCGTTCTGACGTCCTCGTACCGTGCCCTCGATTCGCTGGTCGAGCTCGTCGGCCCACGGCTTCCGTACACGGTTCTCTGCCAAGGAGATGCACCTCGGGAGCGGCTGCTCGAGCGCTTCCGGGACGAGGTCGATTCGGTCCTCTTCGCGACCTCGACCTTCTGGCAGGGCATCGACGTCCAAGGCGAGTCGCTGTCGCTGCTAGTGATCGACAAGCTCCCGTTCTCGGCGCCTGGAGACCCCCTCGTCGAGGCCCGGTGCGAAGGGATCGCACGAAGAGGAGGGGATTGGTTCGGCGAGTACGCGCTCCCGAGTGCGATCCTCCAGCTCCGCCAGGGGTTCGGCCGCTTGATCCGGAGCCATTCGGATGAGGGGGTGGTCGCGATCCTCGACTCCCGCCTTCGGACGAAAGGCTACGGGCGCCGCTTCCTCGATGCTCTGCCGCCGTGCCCCGTCGTGTCCGAGCTCGACGAGGTCGCCGTTTTCTATGGAAGCGACGTCCGCGCCTCGGCCTGAGCCGCGTCGCGGTGCGCTGCTAGCGTTTCTCCAATGGCCAAGAAGAAGAGCCGAACGCCTGCGCCTCCCCGGCCTGTCCAGGCGCCAAAGCGGAGACTCGATCCGCAAAGCCCGAGACGAACGCGAATCTACTTGATCGCTCTGGGAGCCCTCGCTGCCTTGCTCGTGACGACCGCGATCGCGTATGTCGCGCGGGGCGGCAGCGAGGACGTGAAGACCGCCCTCGCGACAGGCGGCTGCACGCGCCAGACGTTCGAGTCGCAGGGACAGCGCCATGTCGAGACGCTCCCGAAGGGCTTCGAGTACAACTCCGTGCCCGCCACGAGCGGGCCGCACCAACCGCAGCCGCTGGCGCCGATCGTCTGGGGCGTCTACGACGAGCCGGTGGAGCAGATCAAGGTCGTCCACAACCTCGAGCACGGAGGGGTCATCGTCCAGTACGGGCCCGAGGTGCCCGCGCAGACCGTGCAGGACATCGTCGCGTGGTACCGAGATGACCCGAATGGCCTCGTCGTCGCACCGCTTCCGCCGGCGCTACTCGAGGAGAAGCCGGAGCTCTCGGACGAGATCGCCCTGACCGCCTGGACGTACCTCCAGACGTGCAAGCGGTTCAACGACGAGGCGTTCTCGAACTTCGTCGACCTACACCGCGGGAACGGGCCGGAGCGCTTCCCGGTTTCGGTCTTAACCCCCGGAAGCCAGTAACCCAAGGCCGGGGTGGCGGAACGGTAGACGCAGAGGACTTAAAATCCTCGTGGCGAGAGCCAGTGTGGGTTCGACTCCCACCCCCGGCACTATGAAAAGTCCTGGAAATCGGACGAATTAGGTCAACGAAAGGATGTTTTCGGTTTAGGGAGAGAACGGGTGGCTGCCGGTTCAGCGACTGCCACCCGTTGGGGACACGAGGCGAAGCTCAGTTCTCGCCCGGATCTTCGCGGTCGCCCTCAGAGCTGACCACGTTGAAGCTCTTGTCGAGCTGGACATCGACCTGGCGGCCGCCGTCGAGGGTGACCTCGACCTCGTAGTAGCTCTCCTCGTCGCCGACCTCGGTGCCGGTGACCTTGCCGCCCCCTGTGTGCTCGAGCGCGGCAGCTGTTGCGTTGTCCAGCGCGGACCCGGTGATTGGAGAGTCGGTGCCGTCATCATCGCCGCCGGCTGCGATGGCAGCCCCACCCGAGGCCGCTCCGGCGCCTGCGACGAGCGCGGCTGCCACAGCAAGCTTTCGCTTCATGGACTCCCTCCTTCTGTTTGGTGAATGACCTTGGCTGCAACGGTAGAAACCTCAGATGAAACGGGTGTGAGAGGCGATCGAGCTCTGACCTCATCTACGATCGGCGCACTTGGCGATCATTGGCGCTCACGTCTTGCTCTACACGTCGGAGCCCGAAGCCGTGCGATCGATCCTCCGTGACGTCTTCGGCTGGCACCACGTCGACGCAGGTGACGGCTGGCTCATCTTCGCGCTCCCGCCGGCCGAGGTCGGCGTTCATCCCGCCGAGTACCAGGTCAGACGGGATCTGAGCCTGATGTGCGACGACATCCACGCGACCGTGCAGGAACTCCAACGCAAGGGGCTCGAGTTCCGCGGCGAGCCCGAGGACGAGGGTTTTGGGATCGGCGTGACGATGCTGCTCCCCGGCGGAGCCGAACTGTTTCTCTACGAGCCGCGGCACGAGACTGCGATCTGATCAACCTTGTCGGGCTATCTGCGTCCGTCACGAGGACGCTGAGAGCACTGTCTCGACGTCGAAACCGGGGCGGGCGATCCGGAGGATGCACCCGGGCACAGCGCCTCAGAGCCTGAACGGCCCGGGCACGGCGGGGATCTTCGGGATCACGACCCTCGCGATCGTCTCGAAGCCCGGGCCCGGCTTGCACGCCTGCGCGACGCCCACGTCGCAGGCGACCGAGAGGAAGATGAAAGCGTCTTCCATCGTGAAGTCCCACTCGTCCACGAGCATCCGGGCCGCTTCCTCGCACGCGAGCTGCAACGCATCCATGAACTCGAAGTGCGTGCCGTGTACGACCCAGCGGTCGGCCAGCTCGGTGATCGGCCAGCGCCCCTGCTTTCTCTTCACGAGGTCGAAGCGGATGACCACCTCGCCGGCGATCTCGACGCCCGTCCCGCAGATCTCGCCGTCGCCCATCGAGGCGTGCATGTCGCCGACCGCGAACATGCCGCCCGGCTGGCGGACCGGGAAGAGGATGCGGGCTCCCGGCCCGTGCATGTGATTGTCGAGGTTGCCGCCGTGCTCGCCGGGGAGCGCGTTCGTGAGCGTCTCGCCCTCGGTCGCGACTCCAACCACCCCCACCATCGGCCTCGCAGGGAAGCGGATTCGCTCGTCCATCTGGATCCAGCCATCCCTAACGTCGAAGATCTTCGTCACGGGCGAGCGAACCTGCTCGTGCAGCTGCCCGTAGCCCGGGATGATCGTCGCAACGCCCCACTCGATCGGGTTCACCTCGAGGATTTCGGCGACGAGCGAGTCGCCCGGCTCTGCCCCCTTGACGGCGACGGGGCCGGTGGCGCTGTTGATCCGGTCCATGTCGATACCCGTGACGAGGTCGTCCTCGGAGCGGATCTGGCCGCTGAAACAGTCGTTCGTCTCGAAGCGGACGATTGCGCCTGGCTGGACTTCGACGACCGGCTCGATGTCGGGGCCGAACGCCCAGATGACGCTCTCGCGCCCGATTACCTCGTCGACGGTCGCAACGGCCATCGTCTACCTCACTTCCCGGCCGGAGCGGGGGCGGGCGTCGTCGCCACCGGCGCTTCGTCGTCGACGAAGATCCGGTCGGCATTCTCGAGCGCCTGCGGTCGCGTCGCCGAGAGTGCGAACAGAACAATCAGACCGAGCGCCATCCACGCGATCGCGATCCAGTTCCCGTAACCGAGTGGATTGTCCGGCCAGTCCTTGAACTGGTAGTAGAGCGGAAAGGCAAACGCGGTCGCTCCGAGGAGCGGGAAGACCAGGTGCAGGAGCGGGTTGAACTCGCTCCGCCGCTCGCGGTAGTAGTAGAGGATCGAGCCGAGGCAGACCGCGATGTAGATGAGGATCACGACGACCGTGATCGCCGTCGCGATCGTCGCGAAGGCGAGGAGCGGTCCCCACTTCCAGCCGAGCAGAAGCGCAATGACGACGCCGCCGACGACGTTGAAGATGATCGCGACGTGCGGGGTCTTGTGCACCGGGTGCGTGCGCGCGAGTACGGCGGGCATCGCCCCATTCCGTGCCATCGCATAGAGGACGCGCGTGGCGGCGTTGACGCCCGCGTTCGCGTTCGCGATCGCCGAGTTGATGATGGCGAAGAAGACCAGCACCCAGCCCCCATGCCAGAAGACCTTGCCGAGCGCGCGCCACGGGTCGGGGTTCTCCGTTGCCTGGGTCAGGAAGTTGTCGAACCCGGCGCCGTACACCCAGGCATAGGAGCAGAGCACGTAGAAGATGCCGATCAGGAAGGCCGAGCCGACCACTGCGCGCGGGATCGTCCAACGCGGGCGTTTCGCCTCCTCACCGAGCGGCGCCGCGGCCTCGAATCCGATGAAGGCCAGTATCCCGAAGATCATCCCCTTGAAGATCCCGGAGAAGTCGCTCGTGGCATCCGGGTTGTGGTTAGCCGGGTTGAAGGCCTGGAGGTCGAGGCTCTCGGCGTTCGAGAGGATCATCCAGATCGCCAGCGCGCCGAAGATCGTGATCTCGATAACTCCGAGCACCACTCCCGCCCGGGTCGAGAGGCGCACGTCCCGGTAGGTGAGGAAGAAGACGATTGCCGCGGCGACGAGGACCCACCACGCCCAGCCGATGTCCCAGCCGATCTCGTTCTTGACGACGTCCTCGGTCGCCCAGGCGAAGATCAGGAAGAGGAGCGGCGCGACCAGCGGCTCGAAGAGCAGGAACGCCCAGCCGGTCAGGAAGCCGGCATGCTTACCGAGGGCGCGCGAGTTGTAGGTGTAGAGCCCGCCAGCCGACGGCATGTGCTTCGCGAGCTGGCCGATCGAGTTCGCGACGAGGAGACACGCGATCATCGCCAGGAGGACCGCCAGCGGGAGCGCCTGGCCCGCGAACCCGACCGACACGAGGATCGAGAACGCGACGGCCGCCGCCGGCGCCATGTGCGTGATCGACTGGAAGAGAACCTCCGGGAGCCCGATCGAGCCCTCTCGCAGGTGATCGAACCCGCGTGCGGTAGGTGCCGAGCCTGCCTCCATGTGCATCTCCCTCCCGACGAGGTTGGCGGCGCCCATTCTCGCCTTCCTCGGGAGAAAAAGGCAAGCGGCGGTACGCTCGCCGCGTGCTCTTCCTGGCGGCGATCCTGCTTGCACTCTTCGTTCTCGATAGCCCCTGGGACGCCGTCGTCCTCGGGGCGGCCGCGGTCGTCGAGCTCGCCGAAATGTCCTTCTGGATCCGCTTCTCGCGCCGGCGACGGATCCAGGTGGGTGCCGAGACGCTGGTCGGAGGCGTGGGGGAGGTCGTCCGGGAATGCCGCCCCCTGGGCCAGATCAGGCTCGACGGAGAGCTCTGGGAGGCCCGCTGCGACCAGGGAGCCGAGATCGGAGAGCGAGTCCAGGTGGTCGGTCGCGACGGGCTCACCCTGGTTGTCGAGAAACACCCGCAGGAGCGGGGAAGTTAGACTCGCGGCGTGGCCAGGACGGCGGCAGAAGCGCTTCCGGCGACGCTGCCGCCCGAGCTCGACGATCCGCTCTTTCGGACGGCACTCGGCCAGCTCGACGGCGCCCTCTCGCACGCGGGCGTTCCGGTGGGTGCAGCCGAGGTGCTCCGGTTTCCCGAGCGTGCGCTCTCGGTCTCCATTCCCGTCCACCGTGACGACGGCTCGGTCGGCATCTTCCCCGGGTATCGGGTGCAGCACTCGAGTGTCCTCGGGCCGACGAAGGGTGGGATCCGTTACGACCCGGCGGTGACACTCGGTGAGTGCGCAGCCCTCGCGATGTGGATGACCTGGAAATGCGCGCTCCTCCGCCTTCCCTACGGGGGCGCAAAGGGCGGCGTCCGCTGCCAGCCAAAGGACTTCTCCGAGGGAGAACGCGAGCGCCTGACGAGGCGCTTCACGCAAGAGCTCCTGCCAATCATCGGCCCCCAGCGCGACATCCCCGCTCCCGACATGGCGACCGACGAGCAGACGATGGCCTGGATGATGGACACGTACTCGATGCAGATCGGGCATGCGGTGCCCGGGATCGTCACGGGGAAGCCGCTCTCGGTGGGCGGGTCGGTTCTTCGCCCGGAGGCGACCGGGATCGGCGTGGTCATGGTGGTCGACCAGGCGCTCCAGCTCCTCGGCTTCCAGCTTGCGGGCTCCTCCTGCGTCGTTCAGGGGTACGGGAAGGTCGGCGCCGTGGCCGCGCACGAGCTCGTGCTTCGTGACGCCCGCGTGGTCGCGGTGTCGGACATCGCGGGGGGCGTCCACCGCGAGGAGGGCCTCGACCTCGAGGACGTGGACAGGTGGCGCGCCGAGCACGGAAACCTCGGTGGGTATCCGAACGGGGAGCCCCTGACGAACGCCGAGTTGCTAGCGCTTCCCTGCGATGTGCTGGTGCTGGCTGCGACCGAGAACCAGGTCACCGGCGAGAACGCGGGCCGGGTTCAGGCGCGCGTTGTCGCTGAGGGCGCGAACGGACCGACGTCGCTCGAGGCCGACGATATCCTGGCCGACCGCGGGATCCCGGTTCTGCCGGACATCCTCACGAACGCGGGCGGCGTGGCCGTCTCCTACTTCGAGTGGGTGCAGGACATCCAGCGACTCTTCTGGGGCCGGGACGAGATCCGGACGCGGCTCGGCGACCTGATGCGGGACGCGGTCGAGCGCGTCTGGTCGCTCTCGCAAGAAGAGAGCCTTTCGCTCCGCCGGGCAGCGCTCGTGACGAGCATCCGCGAGGTCGCCGACGCTCTCAGCGCACGCGGCATCTATCCATGATCGTCCGCGAAGCCCTCGTCTCCGACCCGCGGGTCCTGCCCGGGGACGCCACCCCGCAGCAAGTGGCTGAGCTGCTCACGCATCCGCACGTCGAGAGCGCGCTCGTGGTCGACGGCGAGAGGCTCGTCGGAAGCATCACGGCGGAGACCCTCGTCTCCGCCATCGCGGAGGGGCGAGACCTCGGTTCTCTCACGGCTGCGGACCTCGCCGACGGCGAGGTGCTGACGATCGGCCCGGAGGAGAGCCTCGAGGAGGCCCTGCGTGTGATGGCCGAGCACGACCTCGAGCGCCTCGCGGTCGTCGACGGCGGGCGGTTTCTTGGCATCCTCCCGCGGGAGCCCCTGATCCGGCGCATGGCAGCCGACGAGCTGGGCGAGACCGACCCGGATTAGTCGGTCACGGCGACGACGGCCGTTTATCAGCAGCAGGTGTAGGCGCCAGGAGGTGCGTCGCCCTCGACCGGGGCGGAGAGCTCGACAGCAGCGAGTGCGCCGCCGTGCATGATGTCCCGCTCGCTGACCTCGAGCTCCTCGAGGCCGAAGTGGCGGAGTATCTCGAGGACGACGACCACCCCGGCGACGATCACGGGCGCCCGCTCCGGGTGGAGGCCGGGAAGCTCGCGGAGCTCCGATACCGGTTGCGCGCCGAGCTCATCCAGGAACCGGGCGACCCGACTGGCGGCGACCTTGTGCCCGTGTACGAGCTCGGGCACCTCCTCCTCGAGCCCGAGGTCGAGCGTGGCGAGGGTCGTGACCGTGCCCGCGACGCCGAGCGCGGTCGTGGGGCAGACCTCCGGGGGAACGGCGTCCCGCAGCAGCTCGTGCACATGGACGCCGCAGGCCTCCAGCTCCTCGGCCCTCGGCGGGTCTCCATGCAGGAACCGCTCGGTCAGGCGGACACAGCCGAGGTCGAGGCTCGTGTGGAACGAGACGCCCTCGGGCCCGCCCAGGATCAGCTCCGTAGAGCCGCCGCCGACGTCCACGACCAGAGTGGACTCGGCGATCGTGCGACCCGAGGCGACGCCGCGAAAGGTCAGGAGCGCCTCCTCGTCGCCGGAGAGGAGCCGCGTCGTGAAGCCGTAGCTCCACTCGAGCTCACCGAGGAACGCCTCGCCGTTTTCCGCGTCACGGATAGCGCTGGTCGCGAGTGCGAGCGTTCGCTCGGCCCCGAGCTCGTCCGCGACATGCCGGTAGTCGACGAGTACGTTTCGGACGCGAGCGACGGCCACGGGCAGGAGCTTGCGCCGCGAGTCCACGCCTTCTCCGAGGCGCGTTATCGCGAGCCGGCGGTCGAACTCCTCGACGGAGTCGCCGCACACTTCGGCGACGAGCAGTCGCGTCGAGTTCGTCCCGATGTCGACGACAGCGACCCGGGTCACTTGCGCGGGACCGCGTGGCGAAGCCGGTTGACCGCGTCGATGCTGTCGCTCATTGCCCATTTGAGGACTCCGAGCTTCTCCGTCGAGCGCTGGAGCGAGGCGAGCCGTGCCTCGAGCTCTGCGGCCCGCTCCGAGGCCTTCTCGAAACGGCGCTCCAGCGCCTCGGCGTCCCTGGAGAGATCCTCGAGCGCGACCAGCAGGCCCTTCTGTGTCTCACGGAGGAGCCGGTAGGTGCGAAGCGAGAGCACGATGGCGACGATCGCCGTGACGGCGATCACGGCGAGAACGAGAGCGAGAGAAACCCAGGTCCACCAAGGCACGAACCCATCGTAGCGTTCGTCCTTTGGTATCCTGGTTGCAGCGACGCGGGGTGGAGCAGTCAGGTAGCTCGCCGGGCTCATAACCCGGAGGTCGCAGGTTCAAATCCTGCCCCCGCTACTGAAAAGGCCCTGCTAAGCGGGGCCTTTGTTTGTTCGGGGGCGACGGGCGCCGCGATTTTCCCCATTCTCCAAGAGGATGGAGAGGAGCGGCAGGGCTGCGTCGAATGTGGTGCAGCTACCCGTCCTTACTACTGCGAGGCGTGGCGTCGAATGAAACCTCGACGACCCGTCACGACCTTGATCATGATGGCTCCAATCTTCACGCTGTAGTTCGGCTCGATCTGGGCCGCCCTCATCTTCGAGAAGCGATGAAAAAGAATTGGACCCAGCACACCGAGGCTCGCCGACACGGGCGAGTCCAAATCGGGAGGTAGCACGAATGGGAGCAGTTGGACTCTGGGGCGTGGTCATCATCGTTGCGCTGATCGTGCTCCTCTACGGCGCCAAGCGCTTGCCTGACATGGCACGCTCGCTTGGCCGGAGCTCGCGGGAGTTCAAGGACGCGCTCGCCGAGGCGCCCGAGGAGTTCCGCGACGGTATGAGCAAGGACGCCGCGCGGGAGCTTGAGCCGGCGGAGCAGCCCGGCGGGCCGACCGCCCGCGAGCTCGAACTCGAACAAGAGCTCGAGGCAGAGCGCGAGCGGCGTCGCCAGAGTACCTCAGCCCCCGCTGAGTGACCAGAGTCGTGTCCGCGGACTGAGGTCGTGCATACAGCGATGGCGCCTTGGTAGGAGCCCGCCGGCTAACGCTGCGCACGTCAACACTCGTTTCAACCTATGCAGACGATTAACTACGCCAGGCTCACGGGCGGTGAGCTAGCCCGCGAGGCGCGCGTGTACCCCACACTCCCTCAGACCTAGAGCCGCCCGGTGGTCTCGTAGTACCAGCACCCGGGTGCTCTCGTACTAGCGCCGACCGCATCTTCAGATCTAACTACGGGGCTCCGACGAGATCTGCCCTAGACGACCCAGCACGTGCGATCGGTTCGGGTGAGGTGGTCTTGCCCCGGCTGAGCCATAGTCCCACTACGATCAGCCACACCGGAAGGAGGATGAACCCGAAGAATCCGAGCGGCGTGAGGAGCGATGCTCCGATGACGATCGTCACCCATGCAAGCGGGGCGGGCAGCATCCGATTCCGGCGCGCGCCGAGGCCCGTTGCGAGCAGCATGGCTGCGAAGGCTGCGTTCCACCCCAGCCAGTCGTACGAGTGGAGCTGGTTGAGCGTGTAGACGGCCTGGCGGTTCCCCTCGTGAGCCGTATTCGTCATCGCGGCTTCGAGCATCCCGACCAGTGCGAAGGTCGCGGCAGCCAGAAGGGCGCCGCCGAAGGCGACCGTGCCGAGGCCGGAGTCGTCACTGCGGCGCTCGAGCCGGCGTCGCAGGCCGGCGCCGAAGAAGATCAGCAAGAACGCCATCAAGGGCGTGAGGAGAAGCGCGATGATCTGGTGCTGGCCTCGGTTGTTCTGCCAGTAGGAGAAGGTCTCGGCCACTGCGTTCTCGCTGGGCGGGTCGTTCCGTAGCAGGATGAGACCAGCGAAAAACAGCAGACCCGCAAGCACTCCGGCGAGCGGCAAGAAGCGATCGAAACGGTCGGACATGCGCTTGTCCTCCTGGTCGAGAGCGTCGTTCTGTCTCTCATGACGCTACGGAGTAGCCGGCTCGATCTCATCCGCACTGCCACCGAACCCGGCTCGGTGTCAGCACCGAGATCTCAGACGGCGGAGGCGCGCAGGTACGTCAAGACTGCGAGGACGCGTCGATGGTCGTCCCCGCTGATCGCGAGGCCAAGCTTGCTGAGGACGGAGCGGACGTGCGTTTCCACAGTCCTCTCCGTCAGCCAGAGCCGTTTGGCTATCGCTGCATTCGTTCGGCCCTCCGCCATCAGCGCAAGCACCTCCTGCTCGCGCGGCGTCAGTTCGGCAAGAGCGTTCTCCTGACGCTTCGGCGAGACGAGCGTGGCGACGACCTCGGGGTCGAGGGCGGAGCCTCCGTCGCACACGCGCCGCGCGGCGTCGAGGAAGTCGTCGACGTCGAGCACACGGTCCTTGAGTAGATAGCCGAAACCGCCCCCTGCCGAGACGAGCTCGAGAGCATGGCGCGTCTCGACATGTTGCGAGAGGACGAGGACGGCCGTGCCCGGGTGCTCACGGCGGATGTCGGCGGCGGCGCGCATCCCCTCGTCCTCGTAGTCGGGCGGCATGCGCACGTCGACGACGGCGAGATCCGGCTCGTGCTCGGCGACGACGGCGAGCAGCGCTTCGGCGTCGCCCACCCGCGCGACGACCTCGTGTCCCGCGTCCTCGAGAAGACCCGCAAGCCCCTCGCGCAGAAGAACGGTGTCCTCTGCGATCACGATCCGCACGGAATCTCCGCCTCGATACGCGTTCCCTCGCCCGGAGGGCTGTAGATGAGCAGCGTTCCGCCCTGGGCCTCGACCCGGTCGGTCAGACCGCTAAGCCCCGTTCCGCTTGCCACCGTGGCACCCCCGACGCCGTCGTCGACGACCACCAATCTCAGCTCCCCGCTCACGACCGAGGCTTCCACGCGGACGTGTGACGGGGATGCGTGCTTGACGGCGTTCGTCACCGCTTCGCAGACGACGAAGTAGGCGGCCGCCTCGACCTCGACCGGAAGCCGCTCGTCGGTCGCTTCTAGCTCGACCGGAACGGGTGCGGTGCGGGCTAGGTCGGCGAGGGCCGCGCCGAGCCCCTCGTCCAGCCGCGGCGGCCGCACGCCTGCCGCGATTGTGCGCAGGTCTTCGATCGCCCGACCGATCTCGTCGACCGCCGAGTCCAGTGCGGGGCCGAGGATCTGCGCCTCCCGCGGGAGGGACCGCTGCAGCCGCCGCAGGACGATCCCGAGGGTCACAAGCCGCTGCTGTGCGCCGTCGTGAAGATCGCGCTCGAGCCGACGGCGCTCCTCGTAGCCGGCCCGCACGACCCGAGCTCGTGACTCTTCCACCTCCGCAAGCTGGAGCCGTACCTCGACTCGGAGGCGTGCAATCTCGATCGCCAGGCTCGCCGCGCCGAGAACGCTGCGAAGCAGGTCGGGACGGTCGAGGAGCCCGGGCTTGTGTCGCAGGAGCGCGATCTCCTGCCCCCGATGCGTGACCCTCGTCATCGCTCGCTCATCGTCCGGCGGGTCCAGAATCGCGCCCGTGAAGCCGTCAGCGTACGCTTCGCTCGCCGGCAGCCGAAAGAGCAGCTCCGCGCTCGGGTCGCGAAGGGCGGCGGCGAGCACAGCTCCGACCTCCTCCGGTTCTCGCCGCCCCTCGCGGACGTCATCGACGAACGCGCGCATGCGCCGCAACCCTTCGTAACGGAGGCGGTCGAATCGCCAGTCCACCGCAGCCTGAGTCCTACGCCGCAGCGGCCCGAAGGCACCCGCGACCACGAGTACTGCGAGGGCCGTCACCCAGCTCGATCCGCGACCAAGGACGACGCCCGCAAGCAGCACGACGGCGGCATAGAGGAGACCGAGTGTTGCAGTGACGAGGGCGTAGACGAGCGTCCGGTTGATCAGTCGATCGATCTCGTACAGCCGGTAGCGCGTTACAGCGACGCCGACTGCGATTGCCACCGCCGCCTCCATCCCCAGGAGAAAGCAGACCACAGCGTCGCCGGGCTCGCCGAACACGAGCCCCCAGACAAGAAAACACACGACCCCCAAAGGGATCAGAAGCGCTGCGTACGCCAACCAGAGCATCTGCAGCCGCTCGATCCCCCTGGAACGCCTGTAGCGACTCCGGACCGCCGCTGCGCCAACGAAGAGGCACGCGAACATCGCCAACCAGGCCGCCAGCCGCAGAAAGCCGAGACCTTCCGGCAAGCGAAGAGGCATCGGATTCGGCACGTCCGAGAACGGCTCCTCGAGCTGCTCCGCCAGCACCAGCAACAGCACGAGGAGGGCTATCGACCCGGCTGCGAAGATCGTGTAGGGGCGCCACCGCGGCGACGGAAGTCGGCCGTCGGGGAACACGAACGCAACTGCCAGCGGCCAGGCGAAGAAGGCGGGCCAGAGCGAAGAGACGAGTGCGGCCCAGGAGCCGCCGGGAAGCGCCCCCGGCTGCGCGTCCAACGCCACCCACGCGTACGGCGTAGCGGCGAGCACAGCCGCGAGCGAAAGCGCGCCCACGACGAGGATCCATCCGATCGGGTTGCGCGGCCGCTGCGCCGCGATCAACGCGCCCACCGCAGCAGGCGCCGAAATCGCAGCGAACAGCAAGGGGTACAACCAAACAGAGCCAGATCCGGGAACGTGCTGTGCGGCAGCGATTCCATCGAGGACGAGCCCTACCGCGATCACGGCGACAGCCGCGAGCGCTAAGCTCCAGGCAACCAGACGCGGCGCAGCTCGCACGCCCTCATTCTCGTTGAGCGGTGCTCCTCTGGCCACCGTGCTGGCACCGAACTCCATCTGCTTACAGAGTCGCGTCGAAGGAGCGGGTGATGAGAGACGGGAGTAACGGTCGGACTCGGCGTCGAGGTCGACGAGGACGCGCTGCGCCACCTCGATGCGCGCCGGCTCGACTTGATCGCCTATGCCGAGCGGCTCGGACTCGACATCGAGAGGTTCACGAATGCCCTCCGCGCTCATGCAGGTGCCGCCCGCGTGGCCGAGGACGTGGACAGCGCCGACCTAAGCGGGGTCTCCGGCACGCCCACCTTCTTCGTCAACGGCCGGCGGCACTACGGCGCCTACGACATCGCCGCGCTCTCGGCAGCCGTACGGGCGGCCGGAGCGCGGGCTGCACTGGCCACCATGACCTCCGGCTGACCGCCGGGCGACTGTGGAACTCGAGCTTCCCCCCTGCCACGGAAGCCGTGGTCGTCGCGGAGGATTGCTCGAGAGTTACCTAGGGGCTCCGGGCTCCCTATTGCTCGCTCCGACGAAGCTCTGCGGGTTGGGGCGTCGAACAGCGAACAGGCCTTCGCGGCGAGCCGCTCCGATCACCCCGGCGTAGCGGGCCAGCCGCCGGCCTTGGTAACGCGCGACGGCAAGAGCGTGCTCGTCAGGTCCGGTCACGGTATGCCCGGCGACGAACGAGCTTCCGTACGGGTTGCCTCCTGCCGCGAACACCTCTTGGACCGTGTAGCCCAGGGGAAGGATGACAGCGCCCCAGTGGTACATCGTGTTGTTCAAGGCGAGGATCGTCGTCTCTTGGCCGCCGTGGGCCGTTTGGGAGGACGTGAAGGCGGTGGCCACCTTGTCGGCAAGCTTTCCGTCCTGCCACAGTCGACCTGCTTGGTCCATGAACTGCTTCAGCTGCGCGGCGACGTTTCCGAAACGCGTGGGGGTTCCGAAGGCGACACCGTCTGCCCACTCGAGGTCTTCCAGCGTGGCGACGGGCGCATCGTCCACCTGTGACCGGTGCAGGCCCCAGTACTGATTCTGGGAGATCATGAGCTCAGAAGCGAGCTCCTCGACGTGACGAACACGAACTTCTGCGCCTGCCTCCTCGGCACCCTCGCCCAGCATCTGTGCCAGCGCATGAACGTTCCCCGTGGCGCTGTAGTAGATGACCGCGACGCGCGGTGTCACCGCGACCCGACCGAGCACCTTGAGCAGCGGGTGTTCGGCGTGGAGCTGGGAACGGAGCCCGCGTGTGCCACCCTAAGCCGGTGGGTTAGCTTCTCCAAGACTCTGCGATCGAAGTGTCGAGAGGAATCAAATTTCCTTGGGCGGCCGGTCTCTGAACGTCTCGCCTTCGAACCCGGTGGGATCGAGACCGAAGCGCTCGAACAACTCGACGTCTTGAACCGTATGAATGCGGTCCGGAAGCTCTCGGTCGGCGCGGATGGCATCCTCGTGGCGACCGAGCCCCCGGAGGTGCCGAACGATCGTCGCTTTCTCGATGTGCACGAAAGGACTTTAGCGCTCGACCCCCGCCTTGCGACACGGGCCACCCGCTCGAAGGCTCGATGGATGGCCCCTAAAGGCGGGTGCGTAGGCAGACGCCGCTTGGCAGATGTGTCCGAAGCGGACAGTACGGTCCGCCGCGGTGCGCCTCATCGTCGCCCGCTGCGAGGTTCGCTACACCGGTCGGCTCAGGGCCTTCCTGCCGGAGTCGACGCGCCTCGTGATGCTGAAATCCGACGGGTCGGTGCTCGTCCACGCGGACGCCGGCGGGTACAAACCGCTGAACTGGATGACTCCGCCGACGGCGATCGAGCAGGAAGGAGATCCGCTCGAGCGGCTCGTGGTGCGCAAGCGGGCGGGCAGGGCGGAGGACCAGCTCGAGATCCGCGTGTCCGAGGTCCTGAGCGACGTGTCGCACGAGATGGGCGAGGCCGCAGGGCTCGAGAAGGACGGCGTCGAGCGCCATCTCCAGGAGGAGCTCGCGGAACGACCGGCTGCGCTCGGGGAAGGGATTCGGCTCGTTCGCCGCGAGTGGCCGACGGACATCGGCCCCGTCGACCTCATGTGCCGCGACGGCGAAGGGGGCTGGCTCGCAGTCGAGGTGAAGCGCATGGGGACGATCGAGGCGGTCGAGCAGCTCTGCCGCTACCTGGAGCGAATCCGGCTCGACCCGGCGACGGCGGGCTGCCGCGGTCTCCTGGTCGCACAGCGGTTCCGCCCGCAGGCAGTCACGCTCGCGGAAGCACGTGAGATTCGCTGCGCCGAGGTCGACCTCGAGCTGCTGCGGGGCGAGCGCGAGCCCGAGCTCACGCTCTTCGCCCCCTAGGTTAGCCTCCGCATACCGTGCAGATCCGCTGCGAATGGGTGCCCGCGGGCGATCCGCTCTACGCGGCCTACCACGACGAGGAGTGGGGCGTCCCCTCACACGCGGACAGCCACCTTTACGAGATGCTGACGCTGGAAGGCGCGCAAGCGGGCCTTTCTTGGGCGACGATCCTGCGGAAGCGAGAGGGCTACCGCAGCGCGTTCGCAGGCTTCGACGCCACCGCGGTCGCGCGCCTCGGGCCGGCCGACGTCGAGCGGCTACTTGGCGACCCGAGCATCGTCCGCAACCGGCTCAAGGTCGAGTCGGCGATCATCAATGCCCGCTGCGTCCTCGCCGTTCAGGAGGAGCTCGGGAGCCTGGACGCCTACCTCTGGGGGTTCGTGGGGGGCGAGCCCCTGGTCGGGCGCTGGCGCACGCTTGGCGAGATACCGGCGGAGACGGCCGAGTCCCGCGCGATGAGCCGCGACCTGAAGCGGCGCGGCTTCCGCTTCGTCGGCCCGACGGTCTGCTACGCGTTCATGCAGGCCACTGGCCTGGTGAACGACCACGTCGTCTCCTGCTTCCGCTTCGGCGAGTCGGGCGGACGGCCGAACCAGTGAGCGGGAGGACACACGCGAAGCCGAGAAGCGTCAGGCGCTCACGAGCTCAGCGAGCTTCGTGACCGTCTTCCAGTTCCGGGTGGTGGCCGCGACGCCCAGTTGCTTCTCGAAATAGGCATTGGTGAGCTTCGACCTGCCGTAGCCGTTCGGGCAGTGGAGGTAGATCTCTTGTCCGACGACCTTGAACTCGTCCGGTTTGGCGCGTTCGGGATCGAGCTCACGCACGCGGGCGGCGTCTGGCTTTTCAGCCAGGAACGTGACGTGGAGCCTCGTCGACTCCTTCCTGCTTTTGGCGAACGGGTTGCCGGCATGCACCTTGGCCAGCTGTGGCCGCGTGCGTAAGAGGACGGTCACGCTGAGCCCAAAGTCGCGGCGAATGCTCTTCTCGATGGCTTCGGTCAGTTTCCCGGCGCCCTCGGCACTCTTGAAGATGACGTTGCCGCTTTGCACATACGTCTCGACGTCTTCGGCTCCGAGGCTGGCGAAAAGCGCTCGCAGGTCGGGCATCGACACCTTGTTGTGCCCGCCGAGGTTGATCCCGCGTAACAGCGCGACGTACCTCTTCCGGCTGCTTCCTGCTCCCTTGTCGCGCGGCATTCGCGACGACGATCGTAGCGGCCAACTACGTGGCAGGCGGTGGAGCGGACCTCCTCGGTCGACGCCTCGGCGTGCAACTCCGATTACTACCCCAGAACGCCTCGAACGCCAGACCGGTTATCGCATGTAGCGTCCAAGCCTGTGGCCAAGCTGACGCTTGAGGAAATGTGGAAACGGATGCTGACCGGCGACCTTCCTCGCCTCCAGCGTATGCGACGAATCTGGGGGGCGCTGCCATCGCCACCGCGCTGCAAGCTCTGCAACGCCCCTTTCGCTGGGCCCGGCGGCATTCTGATGCGGGCTATCGCCTACGGCCCCTCGCCACTGAACCGACGGCTCTGCAAGTGGTGCATACGCTCCGTTCACAAGCATCCCGGGGGCGCTGAGATCGAGATCTCGGTGCTGTTTGTGGACGTCCGTGGATCGACGGCCATCGCCGAGCGCATGCTGCCGGAGGAGTTCTCGCGCTTGATGGCGCGCTTCTACGGGGCCGCGGCGGGGGTCATTGATGAGAGAGATGGCATTGTCGACAAGTTCCTGGGCGACGGAGCAGTCGCGCTCTTCATCCCCGGCTTCGCCGGGAGCGATCATGCGGCAGACGCGATTGCAGCCGCACGGGGCCTACTCGAGCAGACCGGTAACGACGGGCCAGAGCCTTGGATTCCGGTCGGCGTCGGGGTCCACACCGGCAGGTCCTTCGTGGGCACCGTCGGGGAAGGCGATGCCAGAGACTTTACGGCCTTGGGCGACGCGGTCAATACGGCCGCGCGGCTTACGGGTCTCGCCCAGGCGGGTGAGATCCTGATCAGCGCCGAAGCGGCCACCGCGGGCGGCTTCGAGACGACGGGGCTCGAACGGCGGACGCTGGAGTTACGCGGACGGGAACAGAGCATCGACGCCTGGGTGGCAAGGGCTCGGACGTGAGCCTTAGATCCACCGTTGTAGGCCACATGCCATCGCATTCTTCGTAGCGTGCGCCGACACGGTCAGGTTCCGCCGAGCGAGATGCCGGGAGTTGAGTTGTGATGACCCGCTTTGTGCGCGACGCAGTAAGTCGGCGGTCGCACTAAGCCGTGAGGTCGGCCGCCATCTCCTCAAAGGCTGCGACGAACGCGGCGCAGTCCTCGGTCGCGTGGGCGACCGAGAGCGTCCACTCCTCCTCCCGGCCGGGCGTCATGAAGACCCCGCGGTTCATGTTGTAGAGCCAGGCGAGGTCGCAGAGCTCGCCGTCCTGGTGTGCCTTGTAGGTCTCGTAGTCGACGATCCGCGCCGGCGCGAAGGTCACGCAGCCCTTCGCGCCGACCCCGACCGCGTAACCAGGGAGGCGGTAGCGCTCGATCACGGCCTCACAGCCGGTCACGATTGCCTCGTTGAGAGCGTCCAGATGCGCGTAGGCGTTCGGCGTGAGTATCTCGAGCAGGCTCGCCCTAGCAGCCGCCATCGTCAGCGGGTTCCCGTTGTACGTGCCGACCTGGTAGACCCTCTCGCTCTCAACGACGTCGAAGACCTCCGCGGTTCCCCCGATCGCGCCGGACGGAAGGCCTCCGCCGAGCGTTTTCGCGAGCGTCACCATGTCCGGCCGAACGCCGAACCGCTCGGTCGCGCCGCCGGAGGCGATGCAGAGGCCCGTCTTCACCTCGTCGAAGATGAGGACGATCCCGTGCTTGCGCGTGAGCTCGCGGACGGCCTCGAGGTAGCCTGGCTCGGGGAGGATGACCCCGAGGTTCATCATCGCCGGCTCCATGATCACGCAGGCCGGCGGTCGTCCTTCCTCGACGAGGCGCTCGATCCGCCGTTCCATTGCCTCGGCGTCGTTGAACGGGACAGGGATCGTCAGGTCTGCGACGGTCTGCGGAACCCCGGCGCCGTAGGGGAGCGACGCGTAGTCCTCGCGGTCGCCGACGTTCTCGTAGGGGACGCCGATCGAGACCATCACGTAGTCGTGGTGGCCGTGGTACGAGCCGAAGATTTTCACGATCGTGTCGCGGCCGGTTGCGCCGCGGGCGATCCGGATCGCGTCCATCGTCGCTTCGGAGCCCGAGTTCGTGTAGCGCCACTTCGGGAGGCCGAAGCGACGGGCGAGCTCCTCCGCGACGACGATCGCGTCCTCAGTCGGCGCTGCGAAGTGCGTCCCCAGCGGCAGCCGCTCACGCACCGCCCGTTCGATTGCCGGGTGCGCATGGCCCTGGACCATCGACCCGAACCCGTTGTGGAAGTCGCGCAGGTCGTTTCCGTCCACGTCCCAGACATGGGCGCCACTGCCGCGCGCGAGGTAGATCGGCCAGGGGTCGCGAAGCTGGTAGGAAGAGGCGACGCCCCCGGCGAGGGTCGTCCGAGCCCGCTCGTACAACGCCCGCGATCCGGGCGTCCGATCGTCGAGCGAATTTTCCTCACGCGCGGTGAGCTCGCGGATGCGTTGACGGTCGATCTCGGCGAGCACGGTGGTCACTCCGACTCGCCGGCTCGTTTCTCCGCGGGAAGGACGCGCACCGCGTCGGAGGGGAGGTGGACCTGCACGGGTGTCCCCTGCTCCCAGGGGATGCCTTGGCCGGTGTTCTGGACGAGCGCCTGGAGCGACTCCCCGGTGGCGGCGCGCACGATCACCTGCACCGCCGAGCCCACATAGACGAGGCGCTCGACCATTCCGGGGATCCGGTTGGGGCCGGAGGGCGCGCCGTGCTCCTCGAGCCCGACGCGCTCGGGGCGGATGACGATCCTGGCCGCCCCGCGGAGGTCGAGATCGGTACCGCGCGTCTCGAGCTCGTAGCCGTCGACCGCCACCTTGCAGGCGCTCGGCCCCGAGCTCACGACGTGGGCGTCCATGAGATTGGAGACGCCGAGGAAGTCGGCCACGAACAGGGTCTCGGGGTCCTCGTAGACGTCCTGGGGCGCGCCCACCTGCTCGACGTGGCCGCCGTTCATGACCGCGAGCCGGTCGGACATCGTGAGCGCCTCCTCCTGGTCGTGCGTGACGTAGAGGAAGGTGATCCCAATCTCCTGCTGGAGGGCCTTCAACTCGATCTGGAGCACCTTGCGAAGCTTCGCATCCAGCGCCCCCAGCGGCTCGTCGAGGAGCAGGACGGCCGGGTTCAGGACGAGCGCCCGCGCCAGGGCGACGCGCTGCTGCTGGCCGCCGGAGAGCTGGGAGGACTTGCGCCGCTCGTACCCCGAGAGCTGAACGAGCTCGAGCGCCTGCCCGACGCGCTCTCGGATCTCCTTCTTGGGTCGCTTGGCTCGCCGCAGCCCGAACGCGATGTTGTCGAAGACGTTCAGGTGCGGGAAGAGGGCGTAGTTCTGGAAAACGGTGTTGACGTTGCGATGGTGTGGCGGCGTGTAGGCCACGTCGGAGCCGTCGAGCAGGATCTGGCCGGAGGTCGGCTGCTCGAAGCCCGCGATCATGCGGAGGGTGGTCGTCTTGCCGCAACCGGACGGGCCGAGGAGGGAGAAGAACTCGCCGCCCGGGACATGCAGATCGATCCCGTCCACGGCTGTGACGTCGGCGAACTCCTTCCTCAATTTGCTCAGTTCGATCTCGCCGCGTGCCACTGGCCTCCCCGTCCTAGCTCAGGTTGAACGCGCTGCCGAAGTCCTCGGCCGACCTTCCCGTCCGACGCTCGCCGCTGGTCAACATGCGCCAGGCGAGGAAGCCGGCGCTGACGATGAGGAGCGTGGAGACCAACATGATCGTCGCGATCGCATTCACGGAAGGAAGCGGTGCGGCCCTCGTCGCGCTGTAGATCCTGATCGGGACGGTATCGGTCTCGCCTCCCTTCGAGAGCCACTGGCTGATGACGAAGTCGTCCGCCGAGATGGCGAAGACGACCGCCGCCGACGCGACGATCGCCGGGGTCAGGAGCGGCAGGAGGACCCGCGTCAACGCCACGAACGGCGAGGCGCCGAGATCCGCCGCCGCCTCCTCGTACTGCCTCCCGATCGAGAAGAGCCGCCCGCGGACGATGACGACCACGAAAGAGATCGAGAACGTCACGTGGCCGAGGATCTGGGCGGTCGTGCCCGTGTGGATGAAAGTGAAGAGCTCCGTGAAGACGAGGAGGAGCGAAACACCCATGACGATCTCGGGCGTGACGAGCGGGAAGAGCATGATGAAATTCGACGCGCCGGAGCCCCGGCCGCGCCAGCGGGCGAGGCCGAGCGCGAGCATGACGCCGATGGGCACCGCGATGAGGACGTCCGCGCCCGCCAGCTTGAAGGTCTGGACGAGAGCGTGCCGGAGGGTGGGATCGTGCCAGACCGAGTCGACCGAGTCTCCCCAGTACCAGCGCGTCGAGAAGCTGTCCCAGACCGTCCGCGAGCGGGTTGCGTTGAACGAGAACTGCACCGCGATGAGGACGGGGACGATCGACCACAGGATGTAGGCCCACGTGATGAGGACCAGAAAGCGCGGCTTGCCCCACGTGTTGCGAAGCCAGCCACGGACGCGGGCCGCCGCGGAGAAGCGCGTGCCCGGTTGCCGCTCCGCGACGGTCGTCACAGCGCCCCTACCGCTCCCACATCGCGCTGCGCGCGGTGGATGCTCCACATGTAGTAGGCCATGAGCAGGGTCAGAAAGGCGGCGAGCACGATCGTGAGTGCCGCGCCGATCGTCGGCTGCGGGCCGCCGTGGAAGTAGAGGTCGATCTGGTTCCCGACCATCGACGTCGTGGGGGAGGTCGAGACGATGTTCGGGGTGTAGTAGTCGCCGAACATCGGCAGCGTGATGAGGACGGCGCCACCGAGAATCCCGGTCTTCGAGAGCGGCAGGGTGACGTTGCGGAAGGCGCTGAACGGGCTCGCGCCCAGGTCGCGGGCGGCTTCGAGGTGGCTACGGTCGATGCGGTCGAGGGAGGCGAAGAGCGGCAGGATCAGATACGGGATGTACCCGTAGACGAGGGCGAGGATGACCGTGGAGGAATTCCCACCGAGCCAGTCGCGGGGCTGGCTGAGGACGTGCGTGAACATGAGAAAGCGGTTCACGTATCCGTCCGCCTGGAGCAGGTTCACCCAGGCGAGCATCCGCATCATGTAGCTGATCCAGAGCGGCAGGATGATCAGGATGAGGATGACGCCCTTCCAGCGGCCGGCGTGGCGGGCCGTGTAGTAGGCGACGGGATAGCCGATCAGGAGGCAGAGGGCCAGCGAGACCGTGACGTAGACGATCGTCCGGATCCCGACGTCGAACCAGATGCCTCCGGGCGCGAGACGGTTCAGCACCTCCTGGATCCAGCCGACGTTCCATTCGAGCGGGTTCCAGACCGGAACCGGCTGGAAGAGGATCGGGTCGACCGTCCCGAGTGCGACGCCGAGCACCGCGTAGAACGGCACGACGAAGAGGACGATCAGCCACAGGACGCCCGGAAACGAAAAGCTGGGCCAGAGCCAGCGGCGATACACGGCTTCTGTTTAGCTGCTGCCTCCGGCCAGGAAGTCCGAGTAGCCGTCCTCCCAGAGCTGCTGGCCCTTGGCGGTGAGCGTCATGTACTGGAGCGAGTCGGGCCCGAAGTCGTCATTCGTCAGAACGCTGTTGGCCAGGTTCTCGGGCACGACGCCGTCCTTCACGAGCGACTCCGGCTCGATCTCGTTCAAGGGCGGCTGGTAGCCGTTGAAGTCGACGAAGTTCGAGTAGGCGACGCCGTTGTCGAGCAGGTAGTTGAGGAAGAGGTGCGAAAGCACCGGCTTCTTCGTCGTCGCGGCGACGCAGAAGCAGTCGTTCTGTATGGGCACCTTTCCCTTCTCGGCCTTCCAGTACGAGAGCACGGAGCCGGGCGTCCCTTTGGGCAGGTAGTAGATGTAGCCGGCGATCATGTCGCCCGACCAGGCCTGGTTGAGCCAGCTCGAGCCTTCCGGGACGGCCTGGTACTGGACGTCACCGACCTTGATGTTGCAGATGCTGTAGAGCTCCTTCAGGTCGGCCACCGCCTGGTTGACGAGCTTCGGGTCTTCGGTGTTGATGTCGGTGTGCCCCTTGCGGAGGAGCGCGCTGCCGATCGTCTCGCGATTCTCTGAGAGGAGCGCGACCTTGCCCTTGTAGGCCTCCGCCTGCCAGAAGATGTCCCACGGCTGCGACATCGAGGCGATGTCTTCCGTGACCTTGTCGTTCCGCCATGCGATCCCGGTCGCATAGGTCGTGTAGGGCACGGTGTAGTGTGAGTCGACGTCGTAGAACGGGCTCACGAGCTCCGGCCAGACGTTCTTCTGCAGGTTGGGGATGTAGTCGAGGTTGAGCGGCTTGATCAGCTTTCCGGCCACCACGAGGTCGAGCAGGTCCGGCGTCATGTTCGTGACATCCACTTCGACGCCCCCGGAGGCAAGGCGCCGTACACCCGAATTGATGTTGTCGAAGGCCGTGTACTGGACCTTGACGCCATACTTCTTGCCGAAGTCGTTGAGCAGCTTCTTGTAGAGGTAGTCCGGGTAGTTGAAGACAGTGAAAGTCCCGCCGGTCTCTGGCTCGAGGCCGGAGGCGATCGGATCCTCCCAGAGCGGGAGCGTGACCCGCTTGTCAGGCCGTGCGAGCGGCAGCCCGCCTGGGCCAAGCGGCTCGCCGGTCGTGCCGGTCGGCGCGGCGACCTCGGTCGAGCTCGAGCAGGCTGCGAGAAGGCCGCCTGCACCGGACATCGCGAGGCCGGTTCCCGCAGCACGGGCGAGAAAGTCGCGTCGGCTGAGTCCGCCTGACCGCTCTTTTGGATGCCGCATCAGCTTGTGCCCTCCTTACCTGAATCGGGGAGTGACGCCGGGAGGGGCAGTATCTCACGTGCCGCTCAGCACCCACGGCGTGAGGTGCTACCCGTAGGGACGAACGCCTGGTAGCAGGCTTGGCCGGGCGAACGCCGACCGTGATCCGGGAAAAAACACCATGTCAGCGAACTTCCCGCGCGTCTTAGAACGTGGCGACGCCCACGCGTAGTAGCTCGTCGGGCCTGTGAGTGTTTGTGTTCCGGCTGCACGGGCATAGGGTTGCTACGGGCGAAGCCAACCGAAGCTGGGGAGTTATGCGCCGGAAACGGCTGCGTTGGACGGTCGTCTTCCTGACGATCGCGGCGGCCTTTCTGCTCGTCGCGAGTGCGTCTGCGGACGTCGGATCGGGTTCGGGCCCGCCCACCTCGATCGGGACCGGCGGCGCGGCCGCGAGCGTCGAGGCGATCGCCACACAGGCCGCGATCGACACGCTGAAGGACGGCGGCAACGCCGTGGATGCGGCGGTCGCCGCGGCTGGCGTCCTCGGCGTGACCGAGCCGTTCTCGTGCGGCGTGGGTGGCGGTGGCTTCATGGTCGTCCGCACCGCCGGGGGTCTTGTGACCACGATCGACGGCCGCGAGACCGCACCGAGGGCGATGACGCCGACCTCGTTCTGGGCAGGAAACCCGCTCGCACCGCTGCCATTCAACGATGCGCGCTTCAGCGGTCTCTCAGTTGGCGTCCCTGGCACCGTCGCCACATGGGCGGAAGCGCTCAAGAGGTACGGGACGATGACGCTTGCGCGGGTACTGCAACCGGGCGTCCACGTCGCCAGCCACGGCTTCGTCGTCGATCAGACCTTCTTCGACCAGACGCAGCAGAACGTCGACTACTTCAACGACATTCCGGCGACCACGGCGCTGTTCCTCGATTCTGACGGCACCCCGCGCGACGTCGGCAGCGTTTTCACCAACGCGGAGCTCGCGGCGACGTATCAACGGATTGCGCACCTCGGGCCGAAAGGCTTCTACCGTGGGGCGGTGGCGGACGCGATCGTCGACACCGTTCAGGATCCGGTCATCTCGTCCACCGCGAACCACACGTGGCGGCCCGGCGTGATGGAGATGCGAGACCTGCAGGCGTACGTCGCGCCGAAGCGCGCGCCGACGCACGTCAACTATCGCGGCCTCGACGTGTACTCGATGGGTCCGCCGTCGAGCGGCGGCTCGACGGTCGGCGAGGCGCTGAACATCCTCGAGGGCTATCAGCTCTCGTCGATGCCGCGAGTCGATGCACTGCACTACTACCTCGAGGCGTCGCGGTATTCGTTCGCCGACCGTAACGCCTACCTTGCCGATCCCGCCTACTTCGACGTGCCGTTGACCGGGCTGCTGTCGGAGGACTACGCGGATACGCGCCGTGCGCTGATCACCACGACCGCGGCCCCCGGAGCCGTTCCGCCCGGGAACCCATACCCCTTCAACATGGGCGTAGCGGCGGCGACCGCGTTGCAATCCGAGACGACGACCCACCTGACGACGTCGGACAAGTGGGGCAATGTGGTGTCGTACACGTTCACGATCGAGTCGACCGGTGGCTCAGGCCTAGTCGTTCCAGGCTTCGGCTTCCTGCTCAACAACGAGCTGACCGACTTCAACTACGACTCGACCACGCACCCGAATCGTGTCGAGGGCGGCAAGCGTCCCCGCAGCTCGATGTCGCCGACGATCGTCCTCGACCACGGCACGCCGTTCCTTGCGCTCGGCTCGCCGGGAGGCTCGACGATCATCACGACCGTCCTTCAGATTCTCGTCGACCGGCTCGACCAGGGAATGACGTTGCCGCAGGCGATTCTCGATCCGCGCGCGAGCCAGCGAAACAGCGTCAACACCAGTGCCGAGCCCGCGTTCCTGGCGAGTCCTGAGCGTGCGGCGCTCGAGGCACGCGGACATCACTTCGTCGACGGCGGCGAGATCGGCGCCGCGACCGGGATCGAGTTCCTCCCCGGCGGCGGCGTCCTCGCCGCGGCGGAGCCGGTGCGGCGCGGAGGCGGCAGCGCGATGGTTGAGGTTCCCGCGCCATAGTCTGCGACCTAGCCCTTTCGCAGGAGCCTTTTGGCTACTGGGGGCTCTTGACAGCCGATCCAACGAATTGGAGTGCTTCGGCGGCGAGTCGCTCCCAGCTTTCGGTGCCGTCGAGAGCGACGGTCGCCCACTCCTTCATCAGCCGCCCGTGTCCCGGATCGAACTGCCCGCCCGTCCCTGAGGCAACGAGCTGATCGACGCGAGCCTTCGGGAGTTTCACGACAAGCTCGCTGTTGACGAGCATTGCGAAGATCTTCCCGCCGGTCCTGAGCCCCGGCGACGAGCCGAATCCGGTCCCCTGAGTGACTGTCGGATCGGTGAGGAATTGGACGGCAAGCTGATCGAATCGCTGTTCCGCCTGGGCGTCGGGTTGCAGGTGGGTCATCGGCGTCTCAACGTCCCAGTGATCTGCGGGCCCGGACGACCTCGCGCTCTGCGTCCGCCACATCCGC
>Ga0184608_10000022_pt1 | contig 29918 bp, 20 predicted proteins | sample PLM1_30_coex_FD_133010 | JGI IMG/M metagenome (GOLD analysis project Ga0184608, IMG submission 133010) | Groundwater sediment microbial communities from an aquifer in East River, Colorado, USA - PLM1_30_coex | ecosystem: Environmental > Terrestrial > Soil > Riparian zone | place: USA: East...
ATCGCCGATTTCACGATGCTGCTCGGCTGGACCGGATTCGACACGCTGACCCGCACCGTCGACTCCCTGTACTTCATCGTCGGGTCGGGGCGCGCGCCGGTGAACGATTCATTGCGTTCCCATTTCGGGATCGACACCGCCGGGACCGGCACCGGGCTGGTCATTCACCAAGCCGCGGATTCGTCGATCACCGTGTGGCTCGCGCGCGCCGGCCACCTCGTGACGACGGCGAGCAGTTATGGCGCGGGCCGCAAGCAGAGCCTGCCTAGGTTGACCTGGACCACCTATCGCGGGATGGTGAACGGTAACTTCTCGATCACGGCGAAGCTCGTTCCGGATTCCACGAGCACGGTGACGGCGCTGAAGGACTTCGGGAGTGGAGCGCGAGCGTTAAGGGTGCGGATCCGCGGCAGTTAGCTAGTTGGCCGGGGGCTCCCAGGGCGTGATGTAGCCCGTGAGCGCCGACGCCGCGACGGTGTACGGATTGGCGAGGTAGAGTTGACCGGGCCCCGAACGCCCCGGAAAGTTGCGATTGATCGCGCTGATCGTGACTTCGTCCCGCGTCTTGGACACGCCCGGTCCGGCGTTGATGCAGGCCCCGCACGACGGCTCGAGAAACGTCGCGCCCACCTGCCGGAAGATGTCGAGATACCCCCGCTCCTCGCAGTACCGCTTCACATCCTGCGACCCGCACTGAATGAAGAACTTCACCCAGGGGGCCACGCGCGTGCCGCGCTCCGAGGCCTCGCGCAGCACGCGGGCGTACATGTCCATGTCTTCTTTCTTGCCCGCCGTGCAGGAGCCCGCATAGGCGATGTCGACTTTGATGCGCGTTTCGGTCTCCCCGATGTGGAGCCCGTTTCCAGGGTCGCCGGGAAGCGCGATCATCGGCCGGATAGCGGCGGCATCAATCTCGATCACCTCGCAGTACACGGCGTCCGGGTCGCTTGCCAGCCCCGCGCCAAGCTGCTCGGCCTCGGCGCGCGACATGCCCCGATAGTCCATCAGGTATTCGACGGTCTTCGCGTCGGGCGCCACATAGCCCGTGAAGCCGCCGACCTCGGCCGTCATGTTCGTCATCGTGGCCCGTTCGTCTACTGACAGCGACTCGACAGCATCCCCACAGTACTCCACCAGTTTGCCGATCGCCTTGCCGCTTTTCACGTAGGGATGGCGCAGGATTTCGAGCATGAAGTCCTTCGCCGTGACGTTGGTCGGCTTCCGTCCCCGCAGCACCACCTTCACCGTTTCGGGGACCTGGAGGCGCACGTCTTTCGTGATCCAGGAGTTGAAGATCGCGGTGGTGCCGACACCGAACGCCACGCACCCGACCGCCCCGGCGTGCGGGGTGTGGGAGTCGGAACCGATGATCACCTGACCGGGGAGGGCGTGAGACTCGAGGATCTTGGAGTGGCAGATCGCCTCGGACCCATGGTGACCGAGGCGCAGCTCGCCGTACAGCTTGATCCCCTGCGCCTCGGCGAAGGCGCGCTGTTTTTTCTCGAGCTGCAACGCCACGTCGAGCAGTCCTTCCTTGATGCGCTCGGGTGTCATCGCCTCCGGGAGGAACGTGAGGTGATCCCGGAACATGAGGATCGAAGCTGGATCGTAGACCTTGGCGTCCTTGCCGACGAGCTGCTCGAAAAAGATCGCCGCCATCGGCGTCACGTACTCGTGGCTGAACCGGATGTCGGTGAGGACGAACCCCTCATCGCCGGGCTTGACGGCCGGGACACCGATCTTGCCCTTGGAGGGATCGACGACCCAGCGGCGCGCGAGGATCTTCTCGCCCAACGTCATCGGGCGCTTGGCCGTGCGGGGTGGGTTCAGGACGACCTTCCCCTGAAGGCGGGCGACGTTGTAGTTGAACAGTCCGCCGTATTCGATGATCCCTCGCGTGATCTCGCCTTCGCCGTCGGTGAAGGTCGAGAGCGGGATCTCTTCCCCGCGCCGGAGCTTGTCCAGAATCCCGAAGTCGGTCGTGGTGAAGATGCCGAGGTTTTGGCAGTTCTCACGGTAGATGCGCTCGATGTTTTCGGCGACGACGAGCTTCACGCCGGCGCACATCTCCGCGTAGGGCGACTGCTCACGCGACGATCCCTTGCCGCGCCGCTTGCCGCTGACCGAAACGGCGAAGCCGCCTCGCTTGACCGACCCGCGCGTGATGGGAAACTCCTGCCCGCACTTGAGACCGAGGTAGGGGAATTCGCCCAGCGTCTCGTCGTAGTAGTAGCAGATGTAGGCGGGGGTGATTTCGTCGGTGGAAATGTCGTCGCGCAGCTTGATCGCGGGTGTCCAGGCGAGGTCTCTCCCCGCGAGCTGGTCCCTCACTAGGCCCGCGTCCTCGCACAGGAAGAGGATCCGTCCCTCGAGTCCCACACGGGCCGGCAGTTTCTCCACGGAACGAGCCCGCAATGCATCGAGCATTCGCGAATTATCACCCCTTGCCGGAGGGGGAGCAAGCGGATTCTCTTGTGGCCATGCTATGCTCCGCGTTGCTCGTCCTGCAAGCCGCAACGGTCGTTCAGACGGGCCGGTTCGCGAGCTCCCGGGTGATCGAGAGCTCTGGTGTCGCGGTGAGCCGCGCGCATCCGGGCATCCTGTGGACCCACAACGATTCGGGCGACGGCCCCTACCTGTACGCGACCGATCTCCGCGGCAGCGATCTCGGATTCCTGCTGGTGCCCGGCGCGACGGCGATCGATTGGGAGGACATGACGCTCGGGCCCTGTCCCACGCGCACGGGCACCTGCGTTTATCTCGGCGACACCGGCGACAATGCCGAGGAGCGACCGTCGGTGACGGTGTACGCCGTCCCGGAGCCCGACCCCCCGAGCGGACCCGGCGACACGCTCCGCACCACGGCCGCCCCCGCGGTGTTGCAGCTCCGTTATCCCGACGGCGCGCACGACGTCGAAGCGATCTATGTGTCGCCGCGCGACAGCGCGCTCTATCTCGTGAGCAAGGGACGGTCGGGACGGATCGGCCTGTACCGCGTGGCGCGCTCGGCGTGGAAGGTGCCGCCGGAAGCGGTCGTGACTGCCGAGCGGGTACAGGTCCTCGACATCCTGCCGGACCCGGGGGCCGGGCGTTGGGTCACCGGCGCCGGGATCTGGCTCGACGGTCGGCTAGTCGCGATTCGGACGTACGGAGAAATCTACCTCTTCCACGCCGGCGGCGGGGGCCGGTTGACGCCCGCGCGCGGGCGCCCCTGCAACCTCGCGGGCGTCGACGAGCCGGGGGGAGGCGAGGCGATCGATTTTCTCGACGACTCGAGTGTGGTGCTCACGAGCGAAGCGCGGCCACGCCGCGCGGGAACGCTGCACCGCGTCGTGTGCCGCTGAGTGCAAGAAACTGCACCGAAGGCACGCCGACCTAAGCTAGACTAAAGCAACGGCTTACAGAGTCGCGCCCGGGCGGAGATTGCCTATCACGCCGGTCTCGGGTAAGTTGGGCCCGTTTTTGGCCTGCCAACTCCCACCTTTGGAGCGGCTCTTTGGAGATTCCCTCCGGACACAAGTTGCCCCTCTCGTGGCTGTTCGAGGCCGCCAGTCACCCCATTCAATACCGGGCGCTCACCGAAGTGGCGCCCGAATCGGCTCGCGACCCTGAGCGCGTTGCGCTGCTGCGCGCCCAGATTCTCCAGTATAAGGAAGCGCTCGCGATCGCCCGCAAACAGAAGGAGACCGGCTTGTGGGGCGGGAACCTCCTCGCCCCCGGTCCCAACAGCGCCATGGGGTGGAAGGAGACGGGAACGGTCTATCAGTACCGCCGCCTCCTCGAGCTGGGTTGGCCGGGCGATCTGCGGCCGTTCCGCTTCGCGGATCGGTTTCTGTTCCGGCTGCTATCGCGGGACGAAGATCCCGCTCTGCTGGTCGAATTCCAGCGTGCCGCCAAGACCGACCCGGGCCTGGGTCTGTGGGCCCGAGGCATGGGCGTCCAGGCCGCGGCAGCGACATTGTCGCGGGGAGCCCACGTGGAGGACCCGCGTTTGCGCGGCGCGGCACACCGCCTCGCGAGCGACATCTCGCTCTACCTCCGCAGCGAGCTCGCCCTGAAGCCGTTCAAGAAGGCCCATGGGAAGACGGTGCTCGACCCGCTCGCCTATCCCCCCACCGTGTTCTCGATCGAGACGCTGGCGTTCATGCCCGCGGTGCAACGGGAACGCGCCGGCTTTCTGGAGCGGCTGGCTCACTACTTCTCCGCTCCGGCGCCCCGCCGCGCGTTCGGCATTCTGGCGGGCAAGAAGCTCCTGAAGCCCATGTTCGAGATCCTGGGCGACCCGCTCCACGCCGACGCCCAGGGACGGATCACCGACGTGCCCTTCGCCGTCTATTGGCTCGAGCTGCTGGCGCGCCTTGGGATCTTGCGGCAGATCCCCAGCGCCTCGAAGGTGCTGGCGCGGCTTTACAGCGAATGCGACGACCAGGGGATCTGGAGCCCCAAAAGCTTGCGGGCCCTGCCCAAGTCACCGAATCCCGTCGTGTACCACTACTTCCCGCTGGAGGGGCCGGGCAAGAGCCCGGCGCAGCGCCAGACTGACGTCACGTTCCGGCTGGGGCTCATCGCAAGACTCTTGGGGATTCCGATCGAGGTCGTCTAGTAGTAGTATTTACTACTACATGATGAAGACAGTAGACCTCACTCCGTTCGGCTTTACGCCCACGGAGTCGCTCGTGTACACGACCCTGCTCCGCCTCGGGCCTACGACCGGGTATGCGGTGGCCCTGGCGTCCCACCTGGCCCGAGCCAATGTGTACGGAGCGCTCGAGGGTCTCGTCACCCGCGGGGCCGCGACCCGCGCCTCTCCGACTCGCCCCGTCCGCTACCGGCCTACCGACCCGCAGGCGCTGCTTGCCCACCTCGCCACGCTCCAAGGGGAGGCACTCGATCGCCTCGCCCGCGGGCTGCGCGACGCATCCCACCCCGGGGAGCCCGTCACGAAGGAAGTCGGCGGCGCTCGAGCGGTGGCCAATCTCATTCTTCAACTCGTCGCGCGCGCCGAGCGGCGCGTGGAGGGGGTCTTGGCGGCGGAGTTGTGGCGCCCGACCCTCCCCGCGTGGCGCCATGCGGCGCGAAGTGGCGGGGCGTCGGTCGAGCTGCGGATCGCGGGAGACGTGCCGAGCGGGGCGGAGGAAATCGTTTCCGGGTCGGTCGCTGCGGACGCGCCCACTATCCTCGTCGTGGACGAGGCGCAGACGGTCGTCACCGTAGGTGCCGGTGACGCCATCGCCGGCGTCTGGAGCTCTCATCCGCTGATCGTCATGCTCGCGCGCAAAGCGGTGGGGATCGTTGCGGTGTTGATCCTCGCCGCGGCGGCGGCGTGCCGCGCGCCGGAGATTCCCGTGGAGCAACGCTACCCGGCGGGCTCGGCGTTTCGCGCGCAGTACCGCGTGGTGGACGGCACTCGGCTGCGCATGATCGACACAGGACGTGGGACACCGGTCGTGTTCATTCACGGGTTCGGGGCGTCGCTCTATAGTTGGCGCACGACGTTGGCACCCGTCTTAGGCGCCGGGTATCGCGTCATCGCGTTCGACAACCGTGGCTTCGGGTTCTCGGACAAACCTGCGCCCAAAGAGGGGGGGGAACCGCGCTACACCAACGCCGCGTACGCGCGTCTCGTGGTCGCGTTACTCGACTCGCTCGACCTGCCGTCGGTGGTGTTGGTGGGACATTCGATGGGCGGTGCGATTGCGGCGGAGGTCGCCCTCCGGTACCCGGCACGAGTGCGGGGCCTAGTCCTCATCGACGCCGCCGGATTCGGCGTGCGGTGGCCGCCGGTGCTGAAGGTCGGACGGTGGCCGGGTGCGGGCGGTGTGGCGTCGACGCTACGAGGACGCTGGATCACGGAGCGCGTGCTCCGCTCGACGTACGCCGATCCCAGCAAAGTGACCGGAGAGGACGTAGACCAGTATTACGCGCCCGTCGCCGAGGCCGGGTACGGCCGCGCCTTGCGAGGTGTGCTTCGACAGTTCAGGTTCGACACTCTCGTCGGGCGTCTGGGCGCGCTGGCCGCACCCACACTCGTCGTGTGGGGAGCCGAGGATCGTTGGATCCCGGTGCGCGACGGTAGCCGGCTCGCGACGGGGCTTCCGCGCGGCGCGTTCGTCATCGTGCCCCGCACCGGCCACGCCGCGGCCGAGGAGAGTCCCGATGAGGTCAACGCGCTGCTGATCACGTTTCTGAAGGAAGGCCTTCCCCGCGTTCCGGAGAACCTGGCATGGTCCACGCCGTCCTTGCGCTCATCGCGCTCCAGCAGCCCGCCGATTCCGCGTACACTGCAAAGATCCGCGAACTGACGACCGAGCCTCGGTTCAACACCGAGCTCACCGACCACCTTCCCGCCGACGCCAAAGTCCCGACGCCGCTCCGGGTGCTGGGTTACGTCCCCGGCACCGTGGGCCGGCTCTCGTACGTCGCCGACATCACACGCTACTTCCGGGCACTGGACGACGCGTCGCCCCGCGTGAAGGTGTTCGATCTCGGCACGAGCGACGGAGGCCGGCCGATGATCGTCGCCGCGATCGCCGATTCCGCCACGATCGCCCGACTCGACTCCTACCGCGCCATTACCGCCGCGCTGGCGGACCCGCGCACGCTGTCGCCCGACTCGGCGCAGCGCCTCATTGCAGCGGGGAAGCCGATCTACTGGCTGTCGGGCTCGATCCACTCGCCCGAGACCGGATCTCCTGAAATGCTCATGGAATTGGCCTACCGGCTCGCGGTCGAAGAGACGCCGTTCATCCGACAGATACGTGACAGCGTCGTAACACTCGTCACGCCGGTGACCGAAGTGGACGGGCGCGACCGCATGGTGGACACCTACCAGTACCGGAAGGCCCACAAGAACATCGGGCCGGGGCTGATCTACTGGGGGAAGTACACCGCGCATGACAACAATCGGGACGGCATCGTCATGTCGCAGGTGCTGACCCAGACCATGATGCGCGGGTTCTTCACCTGGCACCCGACGGTGCTGCACGACCTGCACGAGTCCGTGCCCTTCCTGTACACGTCGACCGGGACGGGACCCTACAATCGGGAGCTCGACCCGATCGTCGTGGATGAGTGGCACGAGATGGCGTTCCAGGAGATCACCGAGCTGACCAAGCGCGGCCTCCCGGGTGTGTGGACGCACGACTTCTACGACGGGTGGACGCCGAACTACATGTTCTGGGTGGCGAACGGCCACAACGCGATCGGCCGCTTCTACGAGACCTACACGTCGCGCGGCGCCGAGTGTCACACCGTGCGGCTCCCCGAACGGCAGACCTCGTTGGAGTGGTTCCGGCCCAACCCGCCGATCAACGGCGTGCGCTGGTGCATCCGCAACAACATCAACTATCAGCAGTCGGGCGCGCTCATCGCTCTGAACTACATGGCGCGCAACGGGCACCGCTATCTCGACCAGTTCTACCGTAAGGGCGTGCGGGCGGTGGAGCGTGGCCGTGCCAAAGATGGCCCCAATGCATTTCACATTCCCGCGAACCAGGCGCGGCCGGTCGAAGCGGCGAATCTCGTCAACCTGCTCCGGTTTCACGGACTCGAGGTGCGACGCGCGGACCGGGCGTTCAAGGCGGGTGGGGTGGATGTCGCCGCCGGCGACTACGTGGTCCGGCTCGACCAGCCCTACGGTCCGCTCGCGAAGAGCTACTTCAGCCGTCAGGACTACGGGGCCGACGATCCGCGCCCCTACGACGATACCGGGTGGACGCTGCAGTACGTCCGCAACGTCGCGCTGCGCACGATCGCCGACACGGCGGTGCTCAGTCAGCCACTCACGTTGATCACGGCCGACGTGCGCGTGCGCGGACAAGTCGGCGGAGTCGGTAACCCGGGAGCCTACCTCATCGCGCCGACGACGGAGTCGGGTCTGATTCAGTTCCGGTTGGCGCTGCGCGACGTACCGATGTGGGCGAGTGAGGACACGTTCAGCGTAGACCGGCGCGCTTACGGTCGCGGCACAACGATCATTCCCGCCACCGGAGCCGGCGTCCCGGCCGACCTGGCTCGGCGCCTCACCCGGGCGGCCGACTCGCTCGGCCTGACACTCACCGGCGTTCGCGCCGTCCCGCAAGTGGCTCGCCACGAGCTCGACCTCCCACGCATCGCGCTGGTGCACTCGTGGCTCAACACGCAGAACGAGGGCTGGGTGCGCTTTGCGTTCGACGCCCTGGGGATTCCGTACACCTACTTCAGTGTGCAGCAGCTCAAGGACCAGGACCTGCTGAAGCGGTTCGACGTGATCGTGTTTCCCTATGTGTCGAACAACGCGCAGTCGATCGTCAACGGGCTGCCGATGACGGGACCCAAGATCCCCTGGCAACGCACCCCCGAAACGCCGAATCTCGGCGGCCCCGACTCGACGGACGATGTGCGTCCCGGGATCGGACTTGACGGGATGACGGCGCTGCGGACGTGGGTGGCGGCGGGCGGGGTGCTGATTACCGAAGGCGGCACGGCCTCGGTGTTCACCGACTACGGCGTGACGCGGGGCGTGGACATCACGCCGGCGCGGCAGCTACGCGCCACCGGCGGGATCTACCGCGCGGTGATGAAGGACGCGAAGAGCCCCATCGCCTACGGCTATGCCGATACGCTCGCCGTGTACTTCAACCAGACGCCTCTCTTCCAGGTGGACACCAGCACCGACATCCCTGAGGATCAGGACGCGGACCTGACGCGGGAGCAGGCGCGCGCGCGGCCGCGAGTGGTCGTGAGCTTCCATCAGAAGCGGGACTCGCTGCGGCTCTCCGGACTGCTGGTGTCGGGCGAGGAGTTGGCCGGTCGACCTGCAGTCCTCGACGCGCCAGTTGGCCAGGGACACGTGGTCTTGTTCGCGATCCGCCCGTTCTGGCGGTGGGAGACGCAGGGGAGCTTTGCCCTCGCGTTCAATGCGATCCTCAACTGGAACGACCTGGGGATCGCGTGGCCTGCGGCCCCGAAGCCGAGCGGTCGCCCAGTGGCGGCGCCGCAAGAAGGACATTAGATTTCCTCAACCAATTGGTTGAGGAATCGCATTGTGAAGCCTAAGTTGAGCAACAATAGAGCTTTACGCATCATGGAGGCGGCGCGGGAGGAGTACGCCAAGCGAGGCTTCGCCGCTGCTCGCGTGGAGCACATCGCGCGCCGGGCCGGCGTCAACAAACAGCTGCTGTTCTACTACTACCACTCGAAGCGCGGGCTCTTTGAAGCGGTGCTCACCCAGGCGGCGGCAGAGCTCGAGGGTGCCCTCGCGTCGCTACCCGCGGGCCGACCACTCGACCGGCTGCGCCTGGCCCTCAAGGCTCTGTTCGATTTCCTGGCACGTTATCCTGCAGGGGCAGCCTTCGCTCCCGCGATCAAGCGACTGGTCGTCTTGCTCGCCGAGGGCCAGGGCTTGGGTCAGGTCCGCGACGACGTAGACCCCCACCTCACTGCGGCGCAGGCCCTCGTGCTGATGGTGGGTTACCTGGGGATGGAATCGGCGATCGCCGCGAGCGCGCGCCCCCTCGGCGCCGATGAGCCGGCGCTGAGGGAGCGCTGGAAAGAAGCCGCGGTCGATCTGGTCGTCGCCGGAGTGGCCGCCCGCTAGTTCTTCGAGACCATCCGCGGCTCGATGGGGGCATCCCCCTCGAACACGAGATGCCCTGCCTCGAACCGCGCACCCCGCAACGCCAGCGTGAGCACTTCGCCCAGCTCCTCGACTAAATGCACGTCGAGGCTCTTCCGGACGTCCTCGGGGAGATCCTCGAGATCCGCGGCGTTTTCTTTGGGCAAGATGATGGTCCTGATCCCCGCCCGCACCGCGCCGAGCACCTTTTCCTTCACGCCGCCGATCGGCAGTACGCGGCCACGCAGCGTGATCTCTCCTGTCATCGCGATGTCGTGCCGCGCCGGCCGGCGAGACAGCGCCGACACGAGAGCGGTGGCCATCGTGATACCGGCCGAGGGCCCGTCTTTGGGGATCGCCCCGGCGGGCACGTGGATGTGCACGTCGGATCCGGTCACGGTCTCTTCATCGATGCCGAGCTGGTCGGCATGCGACTTGGCGTAGGTGAGCGCCGCGCGGGCCGATTCCTTCATGACATCACCCAGCTGGCCGGTCAGTACGAGATCGCCCTTACCGCGCATCACGCTGGCCTCGACGAACATGATGTCGCCGCCGACGGGTGTGTAGTACATCCCCGTCGCCACACCCGCCTGATCCTCGCCGGCCTTGCGCTCGGGGTGCACGCGGGGCCGGCCAATGAGCTCGGGAATGTCCGCCGGCCGCACAGTGACACGCTCCGCGTCACCACCGGCGATCTTGCGGGCCACCTTACGGCCGAGCTTGCCGATTTCCCGCTCCAGCTGCCGCACCCCGGCCTCGCGGGTGTAGCTCGAGATGACCTCGCTCAGCGCCTCGTCGCTCACCGTCAGCTGCTCGGCAACGAGGCCGTTCTCGCGCACCTGCCGCGGAACGAGATAGCGCCTGGCGATTTCGAGCTTCTCGCGCTCGGTATACCCCGCGAAGTTGACCGTCTCGAGCCGGTCGAGCAGCGGTCCGGGGATGTTCTGTAGGAAATTCGCCGTCGCGACGAACAGCACCTCAGAGAGATCGAACGGCACGCCGAGATAGTGATCGGTGAACGAGTCGTTCTGCGCCGGATCGAGAACTTCGAGGAGCGCCGCCGCGGGATCGCCCTGGAAGGAGATCCCCAGCTTGTCGACTTCGTCGAGCAGGAACACGGGGTTCTTGGCTCCCGCCTGCTTCATGCCCTGGATGATCCGACCCGGCATGGCGCCGACATACGTGCGGCGGTGGCCGCGGATGTCGGCTTCATCGCGCGCACCACCCAACGAGATGCGCACGTACGGACGTCCCATGGCACGGGCGATCGATTTCGCGATCGACGTTTTGCCCACGCCCGGGGGACCCACGAACAGGAGAATCGGCCCCTTGGCGCGCTTGTCGTCGTCGTTGCCGGGCGCGGCGGCCTCGGGCTGCCGCTGGCGCAGCTGGCGCACCGCCAGGAATTCGAGAACCTGATCCTTCACGTCCGTCAGGCCGTAGTGGTCCTCCTCGAGGATCTCCGCGGCCCGCTTCAGGTCGAGCGACTCCTCCGACCGCTTGCCCCACGGCAACTCGGCAACGGTCTCGAGGTAGGTGCGGATGACCTGCGCCTCCATCGACTCCCGACCGGCCCGCTCCAGGCGGCTGAGCTCGCGGTCGACTTCCTTGCGCGCGGCTTCCGGCAGCTCGAGGGCAGCGAGCCGCTTGCGCAGCTCCTCCACCTCGGTGCCGTCGTCCCCTTCGCCCAATTCTTTCTGGATCGCCTTCATTTGCTCGCGCAGCAGCATCTCCCGCTGGCGCTCGCCGAGCTCCTCCTGCACTTGCGTCTTGATGTCGTCCTGCGCGTCCGCGACCGCGATCTGCCGTTGAACGTGCACCAGTACCCGACGCAGGCGGTCCTCGACGGGCAGCATCTCAAGCAGCTGCTGGCGTTCCAGGGGCTTGATGTCGAGGTAGCCGGCCACCAGGTCCGCCAGGCGGCCTGGCTCGCTGACGCCTTCCAGGACCTGCTTGACGACGTCTTCGGGAAGACCCGACTTCTCGCCCAGCTCGGCGGCGCGCTGCCGCGCTTCGCGGTGCAGCGCAATGAACGCGGCATCATCGGCGTTCAAGGGCGGGAGGTCGGCCAGCTCGCGGACGACCGCCTCGAGATGACCATTCGTTTCGGTATAGTGGATCGCGGTACCACGGGCCTCACCGTGGAGGATCAACTGGACCCCCGCGAGGCCCCGCTGCACCTGGCCAATCCGTGCGATCGTACCTGTGGTATAGAGGAGGCCCGGTGTGACCTGTTCGATGTTGTCCTTTTGCGCCACCGCAAAGATGAGACGCTGCTCGGTTTTGAGCGCGGCCTCGATGGCCCGTAGGGTAGCAGGGCGGCCCGCGCCGATTGGGGTGCTGACGCCCGGGAAGAGGACTGCATCGCGGAGCGGCAGCACGGGTAGCGTCATACGTTCAGACATGAGAACTCCATTTCTTGAAGAAGGCACACGGCCATTCGCGGTGCGGGAAGAGCACCGACCGTGCCACTCGACAACGTCGCGGGCGGCAGCGACGTTCCAGAAAGGGCCGCCAAACCGGCGCACCCTGCCAAGTCGGCCTAACGGCTGTTCGCTGAATAGGTTGCAAGCCTGCCCTGTTACGGCTAAATCTTATCCGCGCATGCCTGCCGACTCCGCATGACCGACCCGCTGGCCAGGCGCCTGACTGAGGCCCTCGGCACGTCGTATACCCTCGAGGGTGAGATCGGGCGGGGCGGCATGGGCGTCGTGTATCACGCCCGCGACGAGCGCCTGAAGCGCAAAGTGGCGGTGAAGGTGCTCCCCCCCGAGCTGGCCTTCCGGGAGGAGATCCGCATTCGATTCCTGCGCGAAGCGGAGACGGCGGCGCGCCTGTCCCACCCGCACATCGTCCCGATCCACAGCGTCGGCGAGGGTCCCGAGGGCCTCGTCTATTTCGTGATGGCGTACGTTGACGGTGAGTCGCTCGGGGCGCGCCTCAAGCGACGCGGGCGGCTGCCTCCCGAGGAGGCGCGCCGCGTCCTGATGGAAACCGCGGACGCGCTGGGCGCCGGGCACGCGCTCGGGATCGTCCATCGCGACGTGAAGCCGGACAACATTCTGCTCGAAGGAAGTCGCGGCCGCACCGTCCTCACCGATTTCGGGATCGCGAAGGCCCTGACGTCTTCGACGGGGCCCGGCACGCTGACCGCCACGGGCGTCGCCATCGGGACACCGCATTACATGAGCCCCGAGCAGGCGGCGGGGGACCGCGAGATCGACGGCCGCTCGGACATCTATAGTCTGGGCGTGGTCGGGTACCAGATGCTGACCGGCGAGCTGCCCTTCTCCGCGCCGACGGTGCCCGGCCTGCTCCTCAAGCAGATCACCGAGCAGGCTCCGTACCTGAAGGACAAGGCGCCGACGTGTCCCGACGACCTCGCCGCGTGCGTCATGCGCTCGCTCGAGAAGGAACCGGAAGCCCGCTGGCCGACGGCCGACGCGCTGCGCCGGGCGCTCGAGTCTCGCAGCGCGCCGCCTTATCGACCGCGCCGCACCAGCGTGGCGCGGAGCAGCACGCGATTCGGCCAGGCGCCTCCGCTTCCGGCCATGGCACCCGCCCGGGATGACTCGCCGCGGCGCCGCAGCAAACGCGGGGCCGTCAAAGAACCGGTGTCGCAGCTCACCGCGAGCGGTGAGCCGAAAGTCGTGGCCAGGTTCCGTGACGGCTTCGTGTCGTGGGCGTCGGTCTGCGGCGGGTTGATGCTGATCGATCTGATTCAGGGGGGAGGGCTGGGTTGGTCGCTGTGGGTGGCGATCCCGTGGGGCGCCTTCGGTCTCCTCCCCGGCTACATGAAGCTGTGGCAGACCGGCTACTCGTGGCGCGACGTGTTACATCGGCCCGCGGCGCCCGACGGCGCCGAAGCGCGGCTCGGCCTCTCGAAGCGCGGTGCGCATCTGCCGGTCAGCACCGACGAGTTCGGCCGCCAGGTCGATACGGTACGGCAGGCGCGAAACGACCGGGAAGCCATCCTGAAGATCATGGAGCGTGTTCCGCCATCGGAGCGCAAGCTGCTGCCCGACGTGGTCGTGACGGTGGACGCCCTGCTACGGCGCGCCGAGGAGTTGGCGCGGATGCTACACGGGATGAGCGGGGACGTGGATGAGGCGGCGCTGACGCGTCTGGAGGACCGGATCGACTCGGTGAAGCGCCACGAGGAGGGCAGCGAGCGCGAGCGTCAGTTGAACCTGCTGGAGCGGCAGCGGCAGGCGCTGGGCGACTTGCTGACGCGCCGCCGCCGCGTGGAAGAGCAGATCGAATCGTGTGTGATGGCAATGCAGAACGTCCGGTTCGACCTGCTGCGGCTCCGGTCCGCCGGGGTAGCCGCCGTGCTGAGCGACCTCACGAACGCGACGCAGCAAGCGCGGGCGCTGTCCCGCGACGTCGATCACGCGATCGCGGCGGCGGACGAGATCCAGGACGTCCTCCGCGAGGGCCCCCGCCCCTAGGGCCGCCCCCCTGCGGCCCCAGCCCGGCACGCCCGCACCTGGCCCGGTGCGTTCTCCCGCTCAATCCCGAAGTCCAAGAGCTCCACGAACATGGTCGCGGCCGCGTCGCAGTCGCCTCGCCGGAGGGCCGCCACGGCCCGCAACTCCCGGTAGCTTGCCGCACCGGGGCGCCGGGCCACCGCGTATTCCAGGACGCTGTCGGCCAGGGCGGGCGGTCCTTCGAGGGCGAGCCGCGACAGCGCTTCGGCGAGGAACTGAGCGGGAAATGGGTGGCGGAACGTGCCGCGGGCCGCCGCGAGTGCGCCTCGCGCATTGAGGGCCGCATCCTGCCAGCGCGCGTCGCGTACGGCCAGCAGAGCCAGCGCGGCCCGAGCCTGGGCCGTATCGCCGCCGGCGGCGATCGCGCCGGTGATCAACCGGCGTGCGTCCTGCCGCTGCCGCACCGTGGCGATCATGCCGCGCAACAGGAGCGCATCCCCGCGAGGTTCGCGCGCGAGCACGCGCCGCAGCACCGAATCGGCGTAGGTCGTGTCCGCCATGGCGAGACGCACTTTCGCCGTGCGAACGGCCCAGTCGCTCACGTCGGGCTGGACCCGGCGCATGGCATCGAGGTAGTGTAGCACCCCCGCGTCCGTACGGCGGGCCGACAGGGTTCGCATCAACTGGAACGGCACGGAACCGTTACCGCCGATGTCCGATATGGCTACCAACGAGTCGAACACCTCGGGCGCCGCACCGGCGTCGAGGAAGCGGCGCGCGGCGACGAACTCGAGACGCGGCCGGTCGTCCGAGTGTGCGAACTGCGCACGCTCCTCCAGCCGCCGCACTCCCACGCCGCCGAGCACCCTGCGGCCGAAGTACTGGTCGGGCTCGTCGACGCCAAGCCATTCCCGTCCGATCTCCCCGAGCGCCCCTCGCGGACCGATGAGCCGCGCGAGCCAGGCGCGATCGTATACGAGGGGCCGTGGAGACGCGAGTACCATCAGATCGTGCGTTTCGGTGAACCACACTTCCAGGTTGGGGAAGACCTCCCGCAAGTTCCGCACGATGCCGGCGATGATCGGCAACGGCAGCTGGTACAGCTGAATCCACTGGCAGAACACGCCGTCGTCCTCGAGCCGCTGGCGAACGATCCGGAAGAACTCGGGCGTGTACAGCGTCGCTACGCCGGCGACCCACGGGTTCGACGGCTCCGACACGATCACGTCGTAGCGCTCGCGTCCCAGCTGCAAGGCGCTGCGCGCGTCGTCCACCACCGCGGTCACATTGGGCCGGGCCAGCACTGTGTCGTTCACGTGGTGGAACAGGCTGTCCATCTGGAGCACCGCAGGCTCGATCTCCACGACGCGCACGCGGGCCATACCGGGCACGGCAGCGAGCACGCGCGTCGTGACGCCGCTCCCGTACCCGATGACCAGCGCCGAAGCGGCCCCGGCCCGAGCGGCGACCGGCGCCAGACCGGCCATGATCTGCGTGTCCATGTCGCCACGGTCGGAGGCGTCCACCTTGCCGTTCACGCGCAGCGTTCGCCCGGCCTCCGTCTGCCAGACGCTGACGGTCGCGTTCCAGCCCTCGCGGAAGGCGAGCTGACGCGCGCCGCGGTGCTCGAGGAAGGCACGGCGTACCGCCGGGGTCATGGGCTGGCGTGCGTACATCGTGGCCCCGAGGTCGATGAGCCGCGTAGTCCAACCCGGTGCCGCGGCGGCCACGACGATTGCGATCGTCGCCAGTAGTCCCGCACCGAGCACGCGGATCCGCAGGCGGTGGTGCTCCGTCGACCCTTCGGCGATGCCCCGTGCCGCCGCCCAAGCGAGCGCCAGGGCCGCCAGCGCATTGAGGACGAGGCCAACGCGCAGCGTCGCCTGAGTCCCCAAGGCGACGACCAGCACGAACCCGGTCAGGGCGGCGCCGAGGATACTGCCCACCGTGTTGAGCGCGTACGCCAGACCTACGTCCGCACCACTCGCGCGGTCCCGTGCCGTGAGCTCGGCGAGGAGAGGAAAGGTCATCCCCATGCCGAGCGCCGGCACGAGGACCACCGCACCCACCGCCACGCCCATCAGCAGCAAGCGCGGCGTGGCGCCGAGCTCTGGAACTTGGAAGACGGCGATGATATAGGCCGGCAGGAGGCCGAAGAACAGGAACAGCCCTGCGGAGCCCACGCCGGTCAGCCCTTGGGCGAGGCCGGCAGCCGCGGCGGTCTCGGCCCGGGTCGCGCTGCGGCGCGCGACCAACACGCTGCCGATGCCGATACCCAGCAGGAACATCAGCAGAATGAGCGTAAAGGCATACGTGGACCCGCCGACGATCATCACCAGGACGCGCGTCCACGCAATCTCGTCGAGCAGCGAGGCGAACGCGGTGAGCGCGAGAAGGACCAACGCAAGAGTGCTCAGAGGGTCGCGCGGGGAGGTTTCCTGTTCCCCGGGCTCGCGCCCGGGGTCAGCCGAGCTCGCGTCCCTGCCGAGGCGGAGCGCGATCACACCAATCGCGATGTTCAGCGCCGCCGTGAGCCACAGACTCGACCGAACGCCCACGAATTCAATGAGGAAGAAGCCAGCGAGGGCGGTGCCGGCGACGGCGCCCAAAGTGTTGAGCCCATAGAGCCGTCCGAGGGAGGGCCGCAGCCGCGCGCGATCTTCGCCCATGAAAGCCCGGGTGAGCACCGGCAGCGTGCCGCCCATCAGGGTCGTGGGGATGAGCAGCACCAGCGCAGCTAAGCCGAAACGCAACGCGACGCTCGTGCCCGTTCCCAGGTTCGCGGCGCCGGCGATGCTCAGATAGAGGCGATGCGCGAGACCGAGGACGAGCGGCGAGCAGACGCCGAAGACGCCGATTGCGACTTCGAGCCAGCCGTATAGGGCCGCCGGCCTCGTGTGTCGGTCGACCCTACGCCCGAAGAACCAAGCCCCGAGGCCGAGGCCGCCCATGTAGGCGACGACGACGGTGGTGACCGAATGGATGGTGGAGCCGAACGTTTGGTACAGCACCCGGACCCAGAGCAGCTCGTAAACGAGCCCGGTGGCGCCCGACAGGAAGAAGAGGAGGGTGTAGGCGAGCGCGGCTCTAGAACGCATGCAGCTCGCGCATCGCCTGCGCGAGATTCTCCACCTGAGGCAGGATGAAGTCCTCGAGATCGGGGGCGTACCCGACGAAGGTGTCGGTGGACGCCACGCGCTTGACGGGCGCATCGAGCCAAGGGAAACACTGGTCGGCGATGCGCGCGGCAATCTCGGCGCCGTAGCCCCACGAGAGCGAGTCCTCGTACGCCACGATGACCTTGTTGGTCTTGCGCACCGAGCGCTCGATCGTCTCCCAGTCGACCGGGGAGAGCGACCGGAGGTCGATCACCTCGACGCTAACGCCCTGCTCCTCGAGCTGCTTCGCCGCGACGAGCGAACGCTGCACCACGGCGCCGTAGGTGATCACCGTCAGGTGGGTACCCTCCCGGACCACTTTGGCCTTGCCGAACGGAATCATGAAGTTCGGGCCCGGGTTCGGCGCTTTGTTGTAGGTCTGGCGGTAGAGGTGCTTGTGCTCGAGGAAGAGAACCGGATCGTCGCAGCGGATGGCGGTGCGCAGCAGGCCGTTGGCGTCGAGGGCCGTCGCGGGACAGATCACCCGCAGGCCGGGCACGGACGTGAAGACCACGGCACCCGTCTGCGAATGGTAGACCGAGCCGCCCTTCAAGTAGCCGCCGTAAGTGACACGGACGACGACGGCAGCAGCGAAGGCGTTGCTCGACCGCCACCGCATCGTCGCGAGCTCGTTGCGGAGTTGGTGGTAGGCGGGCCAGATGTAGTCGAAGAACTGGATTTCGACCACCGGTTTCAAGCCTCGGGTGGCGAGGCCGATCGCGCGGCCGACGATGTTCGCCTCCGCAAGCGGTGAGTTGAAGACCCGGTCGCCCCCGAACTGGCGCTGCAACCCCCAGGTCACCTTGAACACCCCGCCCTTGCCCTTCACGTCCTTCAGGTATTGCTCGCGACTAACGTCCGCGACGTCCTCGCCGAACACCAGGATGCGCGGATCGCGCGCCATCTCGTCCTTCATGCACCCGTTGAGGAGGTCCACCATGGTGGTGGGCTCACCGGTGAAGCGGGGATCGTCTTCGGTGTCGAATTGCTCGGACGTGGGATCGACGTCGGGCGAGTACACCCATAGCAACGCGGTCTCGGGCTTCGGCTGCGGTGAGGCGAGGGCCATGTCGGCGGCGACCTGGACCTCTTCCTCCACCTGTGCCCGGATCGCCTCGAGCTCCTCCTCGCTGGCCACGCCCTCAGCGACGAGCCGCTTCGGGAAGCTGATGAGGGGGTCGCGCTTCGCTTCGTCGTCGCGCTCGCGTGTGGGCTTGTAGTGGATCTCGTCGTCGGAGAGTGAGTGCGAGTACGGACGCGTCACGTGCGCGTGGACGAGGGCCGGCCCTTTCCGCTGGCGACACCACTCGGCGGCGCGGAGCATCACCTCGTACGATGCGACCGGATCGCAGCCGTCCACTTCCGCGACCAGGAGGTCGGGAAAATTGCTCACGAGCTTCGATATCGAGCCGCCGGCGGTCTGCACCTCTACCGGGACTGAAATCGCGTACTTGTTGTCCTCGACGAGGAACAACACGGGGAGCTTCAGGTTGCTGGCGCTGTTCAGCGCCTCCCAGAACTCCCCTTCACTGGTGGTCCCGTCGCCGCACGAACAGTAGACGAGATCGTCGTCGACCGGCGCGTCCGCCCGCAGCCACGCCTCCGCGCACCCCACCGCCTGGAGGAATTGCGTCCCCGTCGGGCTCGACTGACTGACGATGTTGAGCGCCTTGTGCCCCCAGTGGGAGGGCATCTGGCGCCCACCCGAGTTCGGGTCTTCGGCGGCGCCGACGGCCGAGAGGAACATCTCCGTCGGCGTCATGCCCAGGGCCAAGCAGAGGGCGCGGTCGCGGTAGTAGGGATAGAACCAGTCGTAGGCGGGCCGGAGGGCCTTGGCGGCGGCGACGAGGACGGCCTCATGCCCCGCGCCGGAGATCTGGAAGAAGATCTTGTTCTGCCGCTTGAGCTGGATCTCCTTGTCGTCGATGCGGCGCGACAGGAGGATCAGCCGGTAGATGTCGAGCAGGTCGGCCTTCGCGAGGCTGGTCTTCGCGGGCCGAGCGGCCTTGGCCGGGGAGCGAGTGCGCGTCGCCATGGACTCTAAAAATGCCCTACTTCGGAGCCGGGGCCAAGAGCTCACGGAGGCGGGGGAAGCGCTCGGCGGCGGCCCGGATCGTACCGTCGTTCCGAACGACGAACTCCTCGCGGGCATCGGGGCCCCAGCGGACCTCCACGGCGCGCGCGGCGAGGATGCGCGCCAGGCGGCGCTCGAGAAGGCTGTCGGTCACGGCCCCGACGCCGAGGCGCGACCGGACGCGCGCCAGAAACGGCGGCACGAGCGACGCGCGCCACTGTGGAGCCGCGGTGAGCCAGGCGGCGCGCGCCGCGGGCGTCGCGCCGAGCGTGTGGGCGACGCTGTCCGCCACGGCGTCGTCCAACCCGGAATCGGCGGCGGCGCTCCACCACACGGGCAGCGGCGCGACGACGGGGATGACGACGTCGGGGGTGATGCCGCCACCGCCGCGCACCTCGCGCCCCGCATCGGTCTTGAAGATCGTCGACGTATCCTCCTCGGCACCGGACCTCCCGGCGAAACTCAGATACTGCTCGTATGCGATGCCGCGGTAGCGGCGTTGGATGAAGCGGCCGCTGGGCGTGAGCACACGTCCGATCGTCAACCAGACATGGTCGCCCGAGGGGAGGAAGAAGATCGACTGCATGAGCGCCTTGCCGAAGCTACGGCGGCCGACGAGCAGCGCCCGGTCGTGGTCCTGGAGCGAGCCGGCCAGGGCCTCGGAGGCGCTCGCGCTACCCTCGTCGATGAGGACGATGAGCGGTAGGTCGCGGAAGTCGCCGTCCCGCTTGGTGACAAACGTGGTATCCACGTCGCGCTTACGGCCACGGGTGCGGAAGACCACGGTGTTCTTGGGAAAGAACTCGCTCGCGATCTCCACGGCGGAAATGACGCTGCCACCTGGATTGCCGCGCAGATCGAGGATCACCCGCTGGGCGCGCATGCCGCGGAGTTTTTTCAAGCCGTCGTGGACTTCGTCGGCGGCATTGCCCAGGAAGTCTTCGAGCCGCAGGAACCCGGTGGTCGAATCGATCATGCGCACGACCGACACCGAGCGCACCTCGAAGGGATTGCGCTTGAGGGAGACGCTGAAGGTATCGGGCTCGAGCCGCGGGCCCCGCTCGAGGAGGAGGCGCACCTTGGAACCCCGCTCGCCCGCCAGGCGCAAGCGCAGGGTGTTCATCCCCAGCCCCTCGACCGAAGTGTCGTTGACGGCGAGCACGCGGTCGCCGGGCAGGACGCCCCCTTTTTCGGCCGGACTGCGGGGCATGACGGACAGGACGGTGGCCGCGCCCTCGACGTCCTCGAGCGCCAGGCCCACCGTGAACAACTCGCCACGATCGAGCGCGTTCTGCCGCTCGAACTCCACGCGCGACTCGAAGCGGCTGTGGGGGTCGAGCGAATGGAGGACACCGCGAATCGCCGCCGCTACGAGCTCGCTGTAGCTCACGGAATCCGGGTAGTTCAGGCGGATGTGGTTCAGCACGCCGGAGAAGGTCTGGAGCTCTTCGTAGGCGGAGCGCTGCTGGGCGGTGAGGCGGCTCGAGAGAGCCGCTGCCAGCAGGGCGCCGGCGACGATGACGCGAAGATTGCTAGTGCAACGCGGCAAGGTGTTGCCTGGCGATAGCGATCTGTCGCTCATAACGGCTCGGCGCGAGAGAAGTGAAACTGGTGAGTGCGGCGCGGGCATCGTTCTTGTTCCCCAGCTGCTCGAGCACGAGACCGAGATAGAAGTAAGCGCGTGCGTCGCGGTGGTTCATATCGGTGGCTTGCCGCAACGGCTCGACGGCATCCCCGAAACGGCCGATGGTGGCCAAGGTCTTGCCTAGGTCGACGAGGAGGGATGCATCGTCCGGGTTGGCGTTGACGGCGTTCCGCCGAGATAGGACGGCCTGGTCCAACATCTGCGCGGTTTCATACATTTCGGCAAGCCGCACGTGCGCCATGTACAGGCCGATATCGTTGGTGATCGCTTCGCGGTACAGGTCGATCGCTTCATTGACCTTCCCCGAGCGCTGTTTCAGGTACGCCAGAACGTAGCGGTATTCGTTGGTGCGGAGTGGGAAGTGCACCAGTGAATCGCGGCGCGTAGGCTCGAGCGAGCGGTCCATCAGCATCCCAAAATCCGAGATGGCTTCGGGCCACTTCTCGACCCGGGCCGAGGCGAGCCCGTGCCACCACAGTACGTTGCTCGGGATCCGGTCGGGGTGGCGGTCGCCGTCGATGGAATTGATCACCCGCGCGAAGCGATCGTAGGCCTTCTGGTACTCTCCCAGAAAGTACTGATCAAGACCGTCGTAGTAGTCGCGCACGTGCTCGCCGAACACCAGCTCGAGCTCCTGCAGGTACGCGGTGGAGCGGGGCTGCACCACATCGCCGCTCCGCAGCTCGACGAGCGGGTCGATCACATAGGCGCGGCGGAAGAAGGATTCCGACTCTTGTATCCGCGTCTTCCACTCTTCCGGCACGCGCCGTTCGCCGACCTCGTCCCAGAGGCGGCTCCGTTGCGCGTAGGGCAGATAGTGGAGCGCCATGTACGCGGGAGCGAACCGCGTGTCGATGGTGATCGCGAGGCGTAGCGAGCGTTCCGCATCGGCCCACCGTTTCTCGTTCCAATACGCCAGCGCCACGTTGAAGTGCGCTGCCGGATCGTTCGAATCGGCTTTCGCTCGCCGCTCCAACTCCTCGAGCTTCACGGGCAGCCGGAACTGAGCCGGCAGCGGCGCCGCACCCGCCGCGAGGGCGATGCCTAACACCAGCGCAGCGATCCTCACTTGGGTGCCTCGCTCGGCAACGCCGCCAGCCGGCGCTTGGCGTCGGCGATCAAGTCGCGGAGCCGCTGCGGCGCCATCGCGAGAAACCTCGTGTACGCGTCTCGCGCCTCGGCCCCTAGCCCCAGATCCTCTTGGACCCGGCCGAGCAGATAGTACGCGGGAGCGTAGCGGGGGCTCAGTTTCACCGCCTTGAGGAGCGGCTCCTCGGCGTCGATGGTGCGCTGCACATTGAAGAGCGACGCCGCGTAGTCGAACAACACCGTAGGATCGTCCTCACTTACCTCGGCGGCGCGTTGCCGCTCGACCAGAGCGGAGTCCGCATGCCCCGCCCGCTCATGGATCGCCGCGAGGTACGTATGGGCCATGACGAGTCCCAGATCGTTCTGCAGGGCCTCCCGATAGAGAGCGGCGGCGCGGTCGCGGTGTCCCGTCACGTCATTGAGCGCGGCGAGCATGAACCGGTACTCGTTGTCCTTCAAGGGTACGTGTACGATCTCGTCCCGCTGTTGTTGCTTGAGGGTGCGGTCGAGCAGCGCTTGGAAGTCGGCCATCGCGGCGCCATACTGTCGGCTGTGCGCCGCCGCGAGTCCACGATACATCAGTACGTAGTTGGGCACCCGGTCGGGGTGCTTGCTTTCGTCGAACTCGCTTTGGCCGAGCTTCTGCAGCCGGTCGTATGCCGACTCGTACCGACCCATCCCGAGGTCGTCCCACCATGCCCAGTACCGCAAGTACCGCATGTGTTGGAGGGCGGTGAGGTCGGCGGTCCGGGGGTCTTCGATCTCGTAGATCACGGAAAACGCTCGGAGATCGACGAGGGGGTCGGTGCGGAACGCGCGCTGATAGAGTCGGTCCGCCTCCTCGAGCACCGGCCGGAGCTGCTGGGAGACCACGCCCCGGTATTGCTCGTCGGCCAGTGTCGGTCGCCGCGCATAGGGGAGGTGGGCCAGGGCGAGGTAGGCCTCGGCAAAGCGTGGGTCGAGCCGGATGACGAAGCGCAGGAGGCTGTCCGCCTCCTTCCAGTGATGCTTCTGCCAATGCGCGAGCGCCAGGTAGTACTGAACCTCGGCGTCGTTCGAGTCCGCGCGGGCCAGCGCCTGCACCCTCGCGAGGTCGCGGGTCAAGAGCTTGATGGCTTGACCGGCGAGCCGGGGGGTGAACACCAAGCCCAGCACCAAGGGAACGATGAAGCGCCGCATCAGTGGTTGCCCTCCCCCGGACCGAGCGCGGCCAAGCGCTGCTGCGCATCGCGGATCTGGCCATCGTAGCGGCTGGGCGCGAGGGCGAGAAACCGCGTGAACGCCTCGCGGGCGGCCGTGGCCTTGCCGAGCGCCATGCGTGCGACGCCGAGGAGGTAAAACGAACGAGCCTCCCGAGGGTAGCCCGCCGCGTATCGCTCGAGCACAGGCTCGGCCTCGGCGTACCTGCCCGCGCCGGTCAGTGTCGTACCGAGATTGAAGACCACGCTCGCGCCGTCGGGATTGGCATGAATCGCTCGCACCCGTTCTTCAACCGCCTGGGGCCAGCGCTCCTGAGCCTCGTAGATCTCCGCCATGTGTGTATGCGCGGCGTCCAAGGCCAAGTTCTCCTCGATCAATGCCTGGTAGCGCAGAATGGCTTCGTCCCAGCGGCGAGCCTGCTGATGCACATACGCGAGGATGTAACGCAGCTCTTCGCCGGCGAAGGGGTTCCACATGCGCTCTGCGGTGGAGTCCTGCATTCGCAGCAACAGGAGCCACTGTAGATGCCGGATGGCTCCATCATAGTCACTCACCTTCAAGGCGCATCGTGCCCGGAGCCACAAGGCGGCCGGAGGAACCTTGGTCGAGTCGTTGGGCCGTGTGGTTTTGTCGATCACCGTTTGGAACGCCGCCATCGCTTCCTTCCACTGCTGCCGATCGTAGTGATGCAGACCGAGGCCGAGCGTCCCTCGCCATGCCGCCGGCAGCCAGTCACGGCTCGGTGACCCGATCTCGACCAGCGGATCGATGAGGAAGGCCCGGCGCCGGAGGAAGGCGTTTTCGTTGACATTGGGGTCGACGCGCATGAACAGAATCCGTCCGCGGCTGAACGTTACGGCGAGCGGGCTGTTGATCTGACTCTCATTCACCTGCGCCAAAAGCATGAGTGCGGGCGCGTATTGCGGGTCGATCATCACCGCGGTACGGAGTTCCCGCTCCGCATCACGATAGCGTCGGGCTTTGTTCAGCGTCGTCGCCAGGTTGTAGTGCGCCGCTGGGTCGTTCGAGTCCGCTCGCGCCAGCGACTCGAGATCCGTGATACTCGGCGGTTTTCCCTGCGCCGCGAGAATCGCGGGTGCGATCAGCAGAACCGCGAGGAGGCAGAATCTCATGGACCGAGCGCCGCCAGCCGCTGCTTGGCATCGGCAATCTGTCGCTCGTATCGAGAAGACGGCGCGATCGCGACAAAGCGCGAAAGAGCCTCCCGTGCCTCACCCGCCTTCGCGAGCTGCTGGCGCACGAGGCCGAGGTGGTAGCTGGGGCGCGGATCGCGCGGGTTCGCCGCGGCCGCCTGCCCGAGCGTCGCCTCCGCTTCCGCGGCGCGACCCGCGTCGGCGAGAATCACTCCCAGCTCGAGGACGGCGGTGGCATCGTCGGGGTTGGTTTCGATCGCGCGCCGCGCCTCTTCGATGGCTTTGTCCCACATCTTGTACTCGCGATACATCTGGGCCAGGCGGACGTGCGCCATGTAGAGGCCCAGGTCGCTCGCGATTGCTTCCTGGTAGAGGCGCATCGCGTCCGCCGGCTTGCCCCACAGCTGGTGCAGGACGGCGAGCACGTAGCGGTAGTCGTTGGTCTCGAGCTGGAACGGCAGCAGAGTGTCGGCTTGCTCGGCCTCGAGAGACCGATCGAGGAGAACCTGGAAGTCCTCGATGCCGATCTTGTAGGCGCGCTGGTGCGCAGCCGAGAGACCGCGATACCAGAAGAGAAAGCCGGGTAGCGAATCGCGCGGCTGGTTCGGGTACGCGCGTTCCACCCACGACTTGAGCGCTCCGTAGGCCAGCTCGTAGCGTCCCACGCTGAACGCGCCGAGACCGAGCCACAGCATGTACTCGGTCGTGTAGCGGCCGTACTCGGGTACGACGACCATGCCTTCCTCCGGCGGTTTCGCCCCGATCACGCGGAAATCGACCAGCGGGTCGATCAGGAATGCCTGGCGCCAGAGCCGATACGACTGCTGCACCGCGTCGCGCAGGGCCTCGGGGACCTTGCCCTTGCGATTCTCTTGCCAGAGCTTGGGCCGGTGGTCGAAGGGCAGGTCGCCCAGCCAGAGGTACGCAGGGGCGTAACGGGGATCCACCGCGATCGTGGCCCGCAACTCGCGCGCTTCGTCGTCTAGGCGCTTGAGGCTGTAGTAGCGCTGCGCCAGCCGGAAATGGGCGTCGGGATCGAGCGAGTCCTGCCGGGCGCGGGACTCGAGCTCCTCGAGCGTGGGGGGCTTAGGCGCCGGGGGGCGCTGTTGGGCAACCGTCCCCCCCGCGCCAGCGACGAGCGCGGCCGTCGCGAGTGTCACCACGATCGGGCGGGACATGGCGGATCGCGGCAACTTGGCGCGCAGCCCGAGCGGGGTCAATATTCCACCAGAGCAAAGGAGACCCATGGACCAAACCGCGAAAAAGACCGTGCTCCGTCACTTCCCGTATGGACTCTACGCCGTGACGGTTGCCTCAGGAGGCGAAGAGCACGCGATGACTGCCAACTGGGTGACGCAGGCGGCATTCGAACCGCCGATGGTGGTCGTCGCGGTGGAGAACACGTCGAAGACGATCGATATGATGCGCGATTCGCATCACTTTGCAATAAGCGTGCTTCAACAGGGCCAGCGCGACTTGGCGGCGAAGCTGGGCCGCACCTCGGACCAGGCTCCGCAAAAGCTCAAGGGAATCAAGACGAAGCCGGGCCCCGTCTCAGGAGTGCCGGTGCTCGCGGATTCGCTGGGTTGGGTGGAGTGTCGCGTCGTCGCAACACTCCCAGCCGGAGACCACACGGTCGTGCTCGGAGAGGTCGTCGCCGCGGGCGTGGAGAACGAGAGCGGCGTGGCGCTCACGCTCCAGGAGGCGGGGTTCAAGTACTCCGGCTAGGGCTTCGTGTACACGATCCTCCCACCGACGATCGTATAACGTACCCTGACGCTCCCGATCGCCTCGGCCGGGACGCCGAACAGATCACGGTCGAGCACCACGATGTCGGCGTAGCGCCCCGCGGCCAGCGCCCCCCACTTTCGCTCCATGAACGTCGCCCAAGCGTTGCCGTACGTGTAGGCGCGCAGAGCTTCGCCGACGGTGATCTTCTGGTCCGGGATCCAGCCGCCCGGGTTCCTTCCGTCGAGCGTGCGGCGGGTCACCGCCGCGTAGACGCCCAGGATCGGATCGAGAGGCGCAACGGTCCAGTCGGACCCGAAGGCCAGCGGCGCATCGGCACCAATGAGCGACCGGAATGCGTACGTCGTCCGAATGCGGACGGGCCCGATGCGCTTCTGGAGCCAGCGACCGTCGTCAATCGCATGGTAGGGCTGCATCGACGGGACCACGCGCAGCGCGCCGAAGAGCGGGATCTCCTGCGGGCGCAAATGTTGTGCGTGCTCGTCGCGGAAGCGGCGGTCGCGAGCGCCATGCACGCGGGCGACGCTGTCGAAGATGGCGAGCAACAACGCATTTGCCCGGTCGCCGATGGCGTGGACGGCCACTTGCAGCCCCGCGGAATCCGCGGCGCCGATCCACGTGCGCATCTCGGTCTCGGTGTGCTGCATCAGCCCCGAGTACCCAGCCGAATCGGAGAACGGCTCGAAGAAGTACGCCGTGCGGGAGCCCGCCGACCCGTCCATGTATCCCTTGACGCCGCCGATGCGCACCCAGTCGTCGCCTTGTCCGGCTCGCGTGACGGTATCCGCCACTGCGCGCCACTGGTCGAGCGGGAGATACACGGCGACGCGCAACGTCATGCGGCCCGCATGCTGCATGCGGCGATACGACGCGAGGTCGGCCCAGGAGGCCGACATGTGCGCCGTGGCTGTGACGCCGAGCGACGCCGCGTGCGCCATGGCGCGAGCCAGGGCGGAGTCGCGCTTCTCGGGAGCGGGCTGAGGAAACACCCGCCACACCAGGTCCATCGCCTGATCCTTGAACACTCCCAGAGGCTCACCCGTGGGGTCGCGCACGATCTCGCCACCCGGAGGGGTCGGCGTCGCGCGGGTGACGCCGGCGGCGCGGAGGGCCGCGCTGTTGGCGAGCGCCATGTGCCCGTCGAGGCGGTTGACGAAGACGGGATTGTTGGGCGTGACCGAGTCGATCCAATCGCGCTGCGGCAGAGGCGTGCCGCGCCACAGCTCGTGGTCCCAGTCGCCGCCCGTGATCCAGTCACCGGGTTGGAGGGTCGCGGCGTACTCCTTCAGCCGCCGAACGAATTCCTGCGGCGTACCCGCGTCGCGGAGATCCACCGACGCGAGTTGGAAGCCGCCGTCGATGAAGTGCGTGTGCCCATCGGCGAACCCGGGCACGACGAGCCCGCCGTCGGCGCGCAGGATCTTCGTGCTGCCGCCCACGTAGCGCGCGATTTCCACCGAGTCGCCGACCGCGAGGATCATCCCGTTCGCGATCGCGACCGCCCCGGGGCGGCCGCGGCCGGTCGACAACCCGGTCCAAACCGTCCCGCCTTGGATGACCAACTCGGCCTTGCGCCCGCAGCCCGCGAGCGCCAGCACGAGCATCGTGAGGACGATTCCCCTCGGACGGCTCACAGCGAACCTCCTAACGAAGACGGGTGATGCGGCGGATGGTCTCGAGGGCCGTCACCGGGTCGGCCGACGGCTCGCGCGGCGCGGCGGTTCCCGCGAGGGCGTCGCGGATGTCGAGGAGGACCTCGAGCAGCAGTTGTTCGCGCTGGTAGGCTGCGTCGAGATCGGCCATGAGGCGCGCATCGGTCGCGGCCTCCGCCCGATCGTAGGCTTCGCGGTACACCGCGTCGAGATTGTCGAGGATCTGTTGGCGTTTGCGAGGCATAGACCCGAGAAACCTAGCCCTCCGAAGGTCTCAAGACCACGCCGCTCGGCACCTTGGGGGCGAAGTACGTCGACTTGGGCGGCATCACGTCCCCCGCGTCCGCCACGGCGAACACCTGCTCGACGCGCGTGGGATTGAGCAGTACCGCGGTGCTCGCGCCCTGCTGTGCCGAGGCGAGGGCTTGGCGCGCGTCGGCCGTGTATCCGAGTGTGGGCGTGGACGCGTCGGCGCGCAGCAGCGGCCTCACCACGAGGCTCTCTATGCGTGCCACATCGAGCGCGCGCACGGCAGGGCTGGCGCCCAGGTCGGGGAAGGCGTCGAGCCGAGCATCGGGGTTGAGCGCGAGGCCCAGCACGCCACCATCGGGCGAGGCGACGAGGCAGGCCGTGCGATCGCGGCCGACTTCGCGGAGATAGGCGACCGGATCGACGCCCACAGGCACCGGAGCGACGTCGAACAACCCGGAACGCCACGCGGGTATGACGGCGTCGACCCTTCGTCCCGTTCCGTGGATCAAGCGGTGTGTCGGCAGCACGACGAGCCCCGGGTCCCGTGCCGACGCGACGAATGCGAGCATGCGATCCGCCGCGGGATTCTCGGCCGCGTACGCGGACGCCGTCTCGTAGCGGTGGTGGCCATCGGCGACATACAACGGGGACGCGGGAAGCGGGAAGCGGGAAAGGTCCCGACCCCGCACCACCCAAACTCGGATGGCGACTCCGTCCAGCTCCGCGGTCGCATCAGGAGAGCGCTGCGCCACCTCCGCGAGCGCGTTCGCCAACGCCCGGTCAGGATCGGGAGCCAGCAGGAAGATCGACTCGAGGTTCGTGCGGGTCGCGCGCAGCAGCGCGAGCCGATCGGCCTTGGGCCCCGCGTGCGTCTTCTCGTGCGGCCGCACGCGGCGCGGCTCGTATCCCTCGGCGGCGAGCGCTACGAAGACGCCGAGCCGGTCGCCCTGCGCCATGACGTAGACCGTGGGATCCGCGTCGCGCGCCAGCACGCCGCGACGCCGCCACGACGCGAGCTGCGCACCGGCCCAGGCGTAGCGATCGCCTCCTGAGGGCGCTTCCGGCAGCATCAAGTGGACGATATTGTGTTCGTCGAGCGCCGCGAACCGCGCGCGTGCCGCCGCATCGATCACGTCGTAGGGCGGCGCGATCAGACGGCTGAGCCTGTCGGTCTCCGCGTATCGCTCGCCGCGAAACGGTACCACCAGCTCTTTCATCCGGAGTCCCCGTGAGCTTTCGCGAATCGCAGGACGCCGTCGACCGTTGGGTCGACCAGTTCGAGGAGGGCTACTTCTCCCCTCTCGCCAACGTCGCGCGGCTCGCGGAGGAAGTTGGCGAGCTGGCGCGCGAGGTCAATCACCATTTCGGGCCCAAGACCAGGAAGCCCGACGAGCAGGTCGGCTCGATCCCGATGGAGCTGGCGGACATCTTGTTCGTAGTGATCTGCATCGCCAATTCGCAGAAGATCGATCTCGACGCGGCGTTCGCGCAGATGATGGCCAAGGTCACCGTCCGCGACGCCGGCCGCTGGACCAGGAAGGCGCGCTGATCTCTTCATAGATACGCTCGTACGAGACGAGCCGGTCCACGTCGAAGGCCGCCGCCGCCCCGGCAGCCCGCACGGCGCACCCGGGCTCGGCCAGGTGGCGGCAGTTGTCGAAGCGGCACTGGTCGAGGTAGGGACGGAAATCCGGGAAGCAGGCGCCGAGGGCGTCGGGTTCGATGCCCCAAGTGGCGACCTCCCGCAGTCCCGGCGTGTCCACGACGTAGCCCAATCCCTCGAGCGGCACCAACTCGGCCGCGGTGGTCGTGTGCTTACCCTTACGCCACTTCTCGCTGATCGCCCCGACGCGAAGCTTCAGCCCCGGCTGCAGGGCGTTCAGTAAGCTGGATTTACCGACTCCCGACATGCCCGTGAAG
>Ga0184608_10000023_pt1 | contig 29856 bp, 33 predicted proteins | sample PLM1_30_coex_FD_133010 | JGI IMG/M metagenome (GOLD analysis project Ga0184608, IMG submission 133010) | Groundwater sediment microbial communities from an aquifer in East River, Colorado, USA - PLM1_30_coex | ecosystem: Environmental > Terrestrial > Soil > Riparian zone | place: USA: East...
AGAGCAAATTCCAACGAAGGAAAAATCTTTATCTCCTATTAAACGTGCTATTGATATTCAGTCCGGTGCAGAAAACGAACAGGCAATCTAGATGTTGCTAATGTATAAACACTGAAAATACAGATATGAGATGATGTAGCTATCGTTGTATTATAAGGAAAAGCTGGCTTAAGATACTTCCTATATGGTGAGTTTGCCTCAATGAAATCATTGAAGCTTGTAGTAAAGGTATTAGACTGGGATAGCCTAATTGTAATACATCTCAGTTAGCTTAGGAATAACTTGTGAACATTTTCTTTGGTCACATGAAGTTTGTATATTTCATCTTCTTTTAATATAAAGGTTTGATCATGCATTTCGAACAGCTCTATCAGATGTTTTATTTGCAAATTTAATATATTGTCAGTCTTGTATGCACAGTACATCAATCCAGCTATTCTATTGTCGTCATAAACTTTCTCTATGTTTAGAGCATCCTTTAGCGAAGACTTTTTCATGTCATTCATTAGAAAATCCAAACAGCATATCTGTCTATTAGAAGCATTCTTAACAATATTTTCTATTACTTTGCCACAATACCTCAGGATATTTTTCTGGTTTTGGATTTGTAATTGATGTCCCTCTTTAGATTTTGGAGTGGAAGAATATAGATAAGGCTCAACCGTACCATCATACCACTTGAGTTTAGATAGAAGTTCAGTAGAAGGACAGCGAGGGGGTCCGTAGAAGCATCTGAACAAGTTACCTTCTTTTGCAAACCTATCCATGGACTTTAGCATTCGCATCATGGATTCATCATCTGAATAGATTACAAGATGATGTTTTCTAGGTACATCTGATTGCAGCTGTTTTTTTAGCCACATATCTACAGCATCTTTTACTATTGAATTTACAGAAATTCTTCTTTGATTTGACATCTCGCCTAGCTGCTCATGAACTTGATCATCAAATCCTCTAATAATCAGAGTATGTGTCACGAATACATTATCTCATCAACGAGTATTTATAAATACTGCTATCATGATAGCGGAACAACGTACATTTATATAATACTATCATGATATCACATACTATGAATAAAAATTGTGAAAAGAGTTTAGATTATGACAACGAGAAGCTAACTCAAAGCACGATAAAAGACAGTGATGTCTATAATCTGTTACTAAAAATACCTGCAGGAAAGGTTTCCACTTATGGAGATCTTGCAAAAGCTCTTGGAAATCCTCTAGCCTCAAGGGAAATAGGGAGAATACTTGGTAGGAATCCGAACCCAATTAGAGTACCATGTCACAGGATAGTGATGTCAGATGGCAAGGTTGGCGGATACGCCTATGGTAGCGATAGAAAGAGAGAATTACTTGAAAAAGAAGGAATATCTTTTGGCAATGGAATCGTTAGCGATTTTAAGAGGGTTAGAGTCTATCCTCAAAAACAATAAGACGGCTACTGTGGCATAGAGTAAAGATGAATTATCTAAGAAAACAGAGTAATAATGATGAAAAATATACAGAAAAAGATCACAGATATTGGCTGACAACAAATGGTAACAGAAGAAATCAATGAAAAAGGGTACGCTTTGGTGTCACGATTTTTACCGGCTCAATATTGCGATGAACTGATTGACAAATACGACAACTCCGATCTATCTCGCTAGACGATTACGATGGAAATCTTTTACACTTCGCACCATCTCTAGTAGTAGCGCAAGTTGATACAAGCAATTTCTTGACATATACAAAACTGATTATGGATTTACAATGAAATATCCATCTGATTGGGTTATGAATGATATACAACCTAACCGAGGTGCAATGCTATGGTCAAGAGATCCATTCTATGGATGATTTATTTAACACAACCAAAAATACATCTGATGGACTCTTGCGATAAATTCGTCGTATAATTCAGACAGCCAGATGTTGAAGGTGATATAATATACCTACATCTTTCTCTTAATTAGTAACATAGTACTTGTACAAGAAAATAGTAGTTAATAAAGCATAATTATAAAAACTGAGTGCTTTGGATGAGGTCTGGTAGAAGGAAGGGATGATAATGTTGACATTGCGAAGACAAAGCAGATAAGTTAATTGTTGCTTTCCAATTAACTATGGGATGATCAAAAATGAAGTTATTTATTGACTCATTAATTTGATCATTTTATTTTAGATTTTTATTTTTTAATATTTTTAGTCATGTCATCTTTTTCTTTTTGTTTATTGCTTATTGTGCAACTTTTATTCAATTTATTACTTATTGAATATAATGCCCATACCAAAAGGGCTATTGAGAGAATACGCAGAGGTATCTGATAATTAGAAAGAAAGGCTGATGCTGTTACCCCTACTCCGCCAAAGGAAGAAACAAGAAGAAAGCCAATCGATGAACAACTGGCACATGTGCTCGAAAGAACGCCTAGAGCAGAGCCTGAGAAAAATGAAGTTACACTTATCCTCAAGCCTCTGGAATGTCTTAATACATATACATTCATACTTACAACAACCCCCAAAAGAATTGATGTTATAGTGAAAAGAATGAATCCATTGATTGCATCATCAGGTAAATAAAATACAATGACTGGTGAAAAAAAGAGCAATTGATCAAACACGCTGAATATAATCCAGAATATCGATGACACTGCTCCTGCCAAAGCAATATACACCCAGTTTGAAGCGAACACCATTTTGATTGGGATGAAAATAAGGGATAGTTGTAATGCTGTTCTCATTGATGATGGGGACGTTCCTATCGATCTAGCTCCTTTCTTCTCTCCTTCCAAATCACTTAACCTCAATCACTCACTCAATTTTTTATCAATTATTGCTTTAAATGATGGGAAAGGATATGCTCCAAGTAAGGTTTCAGCTTTAGAACCATCTTTCTTTTCTATTACAAAAGTTGGTGTTCCTTGAAATCCCGATGAAATTGCCAGTGCATTATACTTATCTACCAAAGACTTGTATTTTGCACTCTCAAGACATGAATTAAACTTTTGCGTATTCAGTCCAGATATTTGCATTGCAAACTTTTTCATATTGTTTGTATTAGCCCAGCCAGTATTCTCTCCTCCTTGATTTTTGTATAATAGGTTATAAAAATTCCAAAACTTATCCTGGTCGTTAGCGCATTGCGCTGCTATGGCAGCTGTGATTGAGTCGGGACCATGAGTTACAAAATTCTTGAATATCATGTTAGCCTTGCCAGTTTGAATATAAGTTGCATTAATTTTTGGTTCAGTTTCTTTAGCGAACCTACCGCAGAATTCACATTGAAAGTCTCCAAATTCCACTATTGTAATTGGTGCTGCTGGATTTCCTTGTAATGGAGACCCTGATTGAATTAGACTTTGTGGTGATAAATTGATTGTGACTCTTTTTGATTGATTTGTCACTTGCTTGCTTAGTTCAGGGCTTACTGGAGAAAAACCGTTTTCCACATTACTACCATTGTGTTGCTGTTCATGTGCTCTTTCTTCGGCTGTTTCTGCAGCCTTTGCTAGCTGGATTATTGTTTCAAGAGGATATGGCGATAGCGCAAATGCCAACCCAAGGGAAAATGTAGTTAAGGCTAACAAGAAATACAAAACTGCCATTTTATTTTTATCTTTCATGTATACATAGTCGAGAAGTGGAACTATAATAACACTATGGCAACTAAGTTACAACTACTTGTAACTTAGTTATATGCGACTTTATATATTCAAAAATACTATACATTTCACATATTTATTCAATATGAGGGACAAATTTAGTGACTATGATTTATCTTCGTCGACGATTTTGACTTCTAGATTTGGTCATGAATCAGCTAGATTAATTCACATAGCACAAAAAAATCTTTACATTGTTATTGGATTGATTGTAGCTATTGTAGTGCTTTCAGTATTAAATATAGTTGGAGCATTGGGTTATTTTTCTACCCCAAGCGAGCAGGTAGATAAAATAGTTGATGTTATCTTGTTACTGATCTTGATTGCGGTTTTGGCACCATTAGTTTTACTCTTGCTAAGGTCAAGAAATATGCTTGATAGATGGACCGATATGTTTGAAAGAAATACGATATTGACTACTATGAGTATTACCATGACAACAAGAACTAAGGAAGAAGCAATCCTCGCTTTACCTCACTCAATACAAGAGATTAGTGAACCACTACAAGAATATATCGATTCAAGAAAAACTAAAGATTTGAATGAATTTTTTGATGTATCTATACACGATGCAAAAAGCCTTGTGATATTTGATGTTTTAATAGATTCAGATCACGTATTGGATGATAACAGTAATACTAGTAATAATCTTAAGAAAGTTGTAAAAGAATACGGAGCCATCATAATCAAGATTGTTGATGGCGATATAGATAGAAACTCTGTAGAATCTTTTGTACACTCGCTTATGACATATATATCGATTACAAAGCATTCAGTTGGCATAGGATTAGTAATAGGAGATAGTTTAACAGATGATGCTCGAGAATATGCTAGCAAAATTGGTTATCATAGGCAGAGAGGAATAAATCATCTTATTTTCATGGCTAAACCATTATCTTCATCTTTTACATCTTCAACACAACAAACGTCAGCTGCATAGACTGTTCCTGATCCTCTTATCAGTAATAGCTTTCAGGTTTTTTATCAGAAGAGAAATAAGGAAAAAACATGTTATATTCCTTAAGCATACTAATATAGATTCATAGGCGGGATCTAATCATATAGTATTTCTAACCAATGAGAGAGGTGATACATAAGATTTCTAGACAATTAGATTGTTATTAGAAATACCAGCATTCTCGCTACTTACGAGGTAAAGTTTTGGGTACGTTTAGTTTTGGGAATACTTTTGGTTTTGGGATCCCTTCAATAGGTTTTTGGGCGTTCGGTGTCAAAAATTTTCATCGTGCTAATCCTGTTAGTTCCGAAACAGATAGCATTCTAATATGTCCTTTGAGGTAGTAGTCTCTTGCTATCTTATGGCAAATCTCATAGTTCCTCAGTCGTAAGCTTTGTTGACGCCACGTCGGATAGTTTCTTGTCTCCTGCTCTTTTCATAATAGTGTTTCTCAATTGCAGGTAATGATGGCTTACCGGTACCGATCTGGATGGGCGGGCCAGTCCACCAGTACTGAGGGCGTTATCGAAACAATAATGCATTGTGATACGCTGACCAAATATCCAGCTAACATTGAGGTGGAGCACCTAGTCAACCTAACTGCCATTATTATCAATCATTCATCACCGGGTTAGTCGTTACGTTAAACTGTACATGGATATATAGTCAAGTACGAACTCTTACAGTAAGGGGATGGATATCTACCCCATTTTCGAGAGCCATTGTTCGTAACTGCTATTCTATCTCTTGGTTCTCGAAGTAAGAGGAAGAAAGACCTACTAAGGTCTGCCGCACAAAAAATGACAATTATAATTATTTATAAGAATAAGAATAAAAAGAAAAGGTCCATTTTCTTTCTATCCTGAAGGTAGACTGTTGTTGAGAGTAGAATGACGTTGTTGACTTGCTATGGGTTTTTTGACTTCCATTATTTCTATTACGTAGTATATATAGAACTATCCGCAACCTTGGTTGCGGATAATTATATATTCATATATTCATATATTCATATATTCATATAAAATTTTAAAACCTGTACTTCAGAATATGCCAGATAAGAATCTACTGACTCTTTAGCCTACAACCGAATTAGAGTTCCTTTTACTTCGCATAGCTCATCATTCCTACCACTATAATGTGGCACATCTTCCTTGAAATATTAAAGACCTCCAAAGCTAGCCATTGTTTTAGATTCCAAATGATATGCTGCCATTGGTCCAGAAATTTGATACGATGGCAAGGGTCAGTCAATGATTCTATAAACACGCCAATTCCCAGTTTTTCAAACTGGTTAATATAATTGTGAATATTTTCTTCTGGATGACCATGATATTCATCATCGTAATTTGATATCAACAATGCCACTTTCACAAATGCTTTTCTAGACGCACATAGCCTAAACTAGCCACTCTTAAGTTGCAGATCCTGTAATATCGGTAGTAGTCGTGATATTTGTGCTTCTGGCAAAATCTAGGAAATCTTTAATCCATTTTTCGTATGCCTCTGTGCCTTTTTGCGTTATCTTATAGAATGCGACATTAGATGAGGTATTTACCGATGTTATATATCCATTCTTCTCAAGCGAATCTATCATAAGATTTACTCTATCTGGTCTCTGTTGCTTAATACCTAGAGTGTTTGTCACGATGTTATATTTGCTTGCAGGTAGCTTTCGTGTATTTGTGTAGAGATATTCAAGAATGGAAAGCATGGTGTATTCTGATGAGAAGCGATTCTTCTTTCTTCTACTTGAAGCCATGATTTTTGTTTTTCCTAACTTGAATCAAGTTAAACTTGGAACCTATATAAGGAAATTTGACAATTCAATAAAACTGTGAAATACAAAAAGTAAATCTAGTTTCATTGTACAACAATCTTTTGCTAAAGATAGTACCTGTATCTTTCTCTCTCGTTTTGAGCGTTTATAGCAGATTTCACGCATCTTTTAATAATGAAGTCGAACCAACCATACATTTTTCATACTCTTGTAACAGTCTTACGTCAATGTATTTCTTGATATTTTATTTTGACTATTGTCTAAGATTTGAGAGGTCTTCGTTAAAAGTAGATTTTCCTATTTGTAGAATATTGGAATATTTCTCTCTGGTTATGACCTTGGATGCTTAATTCAGGGACTTTGTCTTCGCGCAATTCTATCCTTCTTTGATTTTTTTCTTGTTGTTGTCCCATTTCTGAGCTCATTTGTCCTATTTTTCTACGTTTGTTTTACAGCATGCTGCCCTGCTCTCACGTTCGCAATGATTCAACTTTGACACTACTCACATTTTCATCATATTCCCTTCTCTTCCAGGCAGTTCTGTAGAGATTGTTAATCAGGTTCAGAACCTACATCCAACAAAATGGTTTATGAAAAGGCCTTTAAATGAGTTGAAACGAAATAGAATATCGTGAATTAATTATTATAGTTGCTTCCTACATCTTTCCGACTGTAATTATGGATATTAGACAGGTTTTAATACTAACGCCTGTTTTTGTGACCTCGCTATCTATGTCAATTTTACTACTGACAATTATTACTGAGGACAATAATTATGTGTTAGCACAATCAACGTCTTCAAATCAGTCAGGAAATAATAATAATAATAATAATAATACTACTTCAATCGAAGGACTTGGCTATGATACTAAAAATATGACTCATTATTCGGCAAAACAAGAATGGCAACCACATTTAGGCCAGGCTAATTCCTTTGTTGAATGGTGGTATGTTACTACCTTATTGCATGACGCAGCAGGAAACCAATACATGTTGTTTGATGTAATTTTCAAATATGATAGCAAGCTAAATCCATTTGTAATGGCCCAGCCCGAGATTGCCACAAAGATGGGTCCTTCACAGTCGTATATCATGCTTCAGATGGAATTAAGCAACTACAATACAGGATTTCACTTTGCTGACGTTGAACCTGCTCTAATGAATAGAACAGCAATGTGGGACTCAAACACCAATACTCTGAATTACAAAACAGCTAACTACACTGGTTCATAGAACTATGATGGCCGCAACTTGACTGCAAAGCTCAAATCACAAAAGATATCATATAATTTGCATATGCAAGGTGGAAGCCAAGTGATGTGGGCAAAGGATAGAACACACAACAAAGAAGGATTTATACAGGAAGGGGCCCTAGGAAATGTGAGCTTTTACTATTCACTCCCTCGTCTTATTGTTTCAGGGAATATCTTTTATATGGATGAATCAGGAAACTCCAAGACTGTAGAGGTAGCAGGGCAAGGTGGGGTAGACCGTCAATGGGGAGACTTCTCGACATCTGCTTGGGAATGGGCTTCTTTTCGCTTCAACAATGGTGCACGCGTTAACATGTATAACTTTGATGGACTGCATCAGGTTGGAACATATCAAAAGGCTGATGGTTCAACCCAATGGCTTGACAACTTTACAGTAAAGCAAAATGGATATGCTAAAGCCCCAAATGGAGAATGGTTTTCATTGGGTTGGAGCTATGATCTTCCCATAAACATTGAAGGCAGTAAACACTTTACAGTAGTTCCCTTCAGCAAGAACGATACAGTCCATATTGGACCAACAAATTATTCATACTATGAGGGAGCTGGACGGCTAATTGATGATATGACAGGCATGCATGTTGGTAGCTCTATCAATGAATCCATGGACATCGCTATATTGCATAATGGGCCTTACGACAAGAATCAACATTGATCCGTCACAACGAGTTGGGGGATTTAGAGTTCATTATTGCCTTAGATACGATATGTCCTCGATAATGGGGAATCAACCTGAAGAGTCTTTGCAATGTCAGTTTGACTATTTCCATACTTAATAACTCTAGGGCTTTGGACCTACGCCATTTAATTTGTTGTTGCATTTTGTGATTATTTATTGCATTTCTACATACTTGTGGGATTATGCAACTTCATCTCTTGTGTTATATTGTGGTAGGTGGTGGTTTAGGTATTTCTAAACCCAAACAATTTCTATCCCTTTCCAATAATCGTCAGATCATATGAGATGGTCTAAGAATTCGCACATTTCATCTCATATCCTCCTTATAGTAGTTATCACATAATGATGTGATATAGTAGTTAATACGTTTGTCATAAAATAATCATTAAAACACATGCAATTAATTCTCAATCATCATTACATTCTAGATCGGTAGCTTTCAAGAAATATTCTTGAATATTATGAATACAGGTCAAATTAGCGAATAACTGCAAAATGACCTTTAGAAAAACAAAAAAAGAGAATATTAAGCCGCCGTCTCAAGTTCTTTGATTCTTTCAGCTACACCTTGAGATTCCTTTTCCAAGTCTTGCTTGTATTCCTTCAGTAATGCAACGCGTTCTTCTTTTGTAAGGAAGCTCCTTGCCCTCTGGAAACCTCTACCGGAGTAATCACCATAGCACATATTATTATTAATCACCTCCACCTAGTTTTGCAGTATCTTTGTATCGCATATACGATATAGAGTATTGTACATATTTATATATATCGGCTATACGATATATCCAGTATTGTCTTATGCGAAGAATCGCTTATAATGATAACACTCATTGCTGCGATATGAGAGGAATGTTAGGGTTTCTAATTCTTTTTTTACTTTCAAAAAAACCAATGAATGGACAAGAAATTGCAGATGAGATTGCAAATAGAAAAGGAGAAAGACCAAGTCCGGGAACTGTTTATCCCGCATTGAAAAGTCTTAGGCTGATGGGGTTTATAGGTATCGAAGAAAAGGAAGGCAAAACTATATCATATAGTTTGACGGAGCGTGGTGAAAATGCACTGAGAGTCGCTAAACGAAGATTTGCAAGAACATTCCTCGGAGTATTTCCTTAATGGGGCTAGCTTAGCACTAACCAAAGACAAACAACCAACAAAGTTATTCAAAACTTTTTATTTATTATTTAGGACTAAAGAATTTCTTTGTTGCTACTGTTGCATTACCCAACACATCTGATGTTTCATTTACGATTGTTCGTGCCGATTTTGACGAAGCTATCTTTTCTGTTGCATTTTGCAAGAATTGACCAGTATCACTCATTGCTCCTCTTATTGACTGTGACGCTTCTTTGGATTGTGATGTTGGAGTGGTTCTTGTTTGATTGGTTGCGTTCGTCTGAGCTTGTACCGAATCAAGAGTTACTATAGTGATTGCTAAAATAATCCCAAAAACTATCGCTATTATAAAAATTAGTTTTATGATTATATTATTCATCTTCTCACCGGACCATCGAACAACCCCGAACCTTATATGCTTTCATGTCAATAAAATGAAAGTAAAACATATCCTTCTGTGTATGAGCAAAATACGTATTATGTATATGTATGTACATGCAATTACCAAGACCTCACTAGTCATATTTAAGAAGAATGTTGCTAATGGTTATTGAAATAAGGACTACCGATGATTATGATGGTTTTTGGCCAGGTAACTACTAACATTTTCAAGCTGTTAGCAGTTACTTTCCTAAATTGAGTTTCAATGTTAATGGACTTGAAAGTGGCAGCTTATTGGTAGCGTTGATAAAGGTCACTACTGCAGTAACATTCTTTATTGTGTTGTCGGTAAGAGTGGTTGCAAGTTGAGCATTGCCCGTATGATTTAGAGTTAGGCCTGCTGGGAATGAGGACGTTTTTAATAGCGTTCCATTAAGACTATAAACTTTCATGACAGCATTTATAATCTTGTTAATAACTGAAGGATCTTGAACTGTGTAATTTACAATCACCTTAACCTGGTGCCCTTTGTCGACTGTAAGTGATACGAAATGTCCATGACCTAATACTTGAGATACTTCTTTTCCAGTGTATGCAAATACATGTTCTTGTAATCTTGATAATTCTAAGGAGGGAATAATTGAGGCTATTAGGACGGCGTAAATTACGAATACCATTTTTGTATCTATCAAAGTAGTCATATTATACTATAGTTTTAACAATATTTTGAATGTAATATATTTATATTACCTTGCTTGCAGTTCATTGCCAACACCAGATCATGATTTAGTTGTCAAGTAATGTACATGAACCTAAAAAAGGATTATTGGACTTTTACTCACCAAATGGTCAATGAATCTGAATATATGATCTAAATCATGGATAGTTAGAACACAATCTAGCCTTTTTAACACAACCATACCTCAGGACAATATCTATAATGAGAAACCTGGCACTTACAAAACTTTTGCTGATGGGTTTTTTATGTACTTGGAGCCATAGAAGCCTAGCACGCATGATTTAAATCTCAAAGTAAGCGTGCTAAATCCTATCAAAAAGACCAATAATTATAATGCGGATTGGATATATCAGTTGATAGCAAAGCATTGAATTGCAGTGTATCGATGGGCTAAGGAAGACGACAATCAGTAGGCTTTCTGTCTTATCCTAACTCCGCTTTTAGCTGCCTAATCAAATGATTTATTTCAACTGGCTTTTTAATAAAACATCCTCCAATAGTTCTTAAAGGATATAATTCTCTGATTGCTTCTTGGTTTATCTCCCCTGCAGACATAAAACAAACCCTAACATTGATATCCAATTTTAGTATCTTTTCGCATAATTCGAAACCATTCATGAGAGGCATGTTAATGTCAACCAATAATAGATCATAAAAATTGGGCTTAAAATCTGATAACGCTGCTAACGGATCATTATATGCAAAAACTTGGAATGTTATCTCATTTGTTTCTAAACATGTCTTAAATGTTGTAGTGAGATCTTTATCATCATCTACAATTAAAATTCTTGTTGTTTTTGATAATGTCTTCTCTCTGACGTCTACCCTTTTATCTTCATCAGCTTTAGTTTTTACAGGAAATGCATCTCCCCATTTTGAGTTTTCTTCATCTCATTATATAGTAATAAGATAAACTAGTTAATACATCTTTGAGATGTTTATACTCAAATATATTTTACTTCTAAAGATATGAAAGTAAGTATTTCAGATTATTATGCGCTTAAATATAAAACTTGTATATGTCTACAGATTCTCTTTATTTCTGGATATTATGTAACTCACATATACCCTCATCACTTGGAGCAAGTAAAAAAAATTTTATCGGCTAGTATTACTTCATTGAAGATAATTTTCATATCTTTCAGTTTCTTCTAAAATTTGCTAATATATTTCAAATTATAATTTGTTTGAACAATATTCTTATACAATCTTATCTAAGTTAGTTCATAATTTACATATTTGTCTAATAAATTAAAATGATATTTTTATTATAATGTCTATGGAATAAAAGTTGAGCTGTAGAATGTGAGATTAAAACACAATAGTAGAACCGTAAAGCAACTGCTGCTAACACAAACTAAATTAAAACACCGAGAAATCCCAGAGCTGAAACAACAAGTATGCCTAAAAACTATTTGTATCCACAGTCATTCACAGCTCTCAGAAGTGCTAGATATTTTTTCAAGGAAAGAATCTGTTGTTCTAATTGCAAGGATTTCTCCAATCGCAATAAAAGACTCTAAAGCGAAAATAGGCCTTGTAAATGAAATATACAAACAGGCTACAAAAAATAATTATTCTGTTTTTCGCCTTGGAGAAGAAAGAATTATTGTAGTTCACAGCAGCGTGAAAGTAGAAGGTATTTTAACAGAAAATATTTCTTTTTAATAGCGAAATAGGATGTGAGCTCATAATGAATAATAGAAATAATAATAAGATATTAATCATCTATGAATCTATCTAGCCTGCAGCAAAACAGTATCTAAATGAAAAAATGAAAAAGGTAGCCTGATTAGATCGGTTTATCACATTATAAGAAATAAGGGCAAAGTTACTGCGAGCAACTAGAAAGAAGTTGGTAGCAAATATAAAGTCTGATTTACACTAACTCACTTGATAAGAGAGGGTGAGATTAAGAGAACCAGAATTTTGGAATAGATGGAATAGGATGCTTCTATGAAGATTGTAATAAAATAAAAAATAATCATTGATTATCAAATTCAGGCTTGAGATCTCAGCCAATTTGATATAATTATAATCTGGTATCATTTAGCTTTGTTGTATTCTCTATTGATGTGCGAATATTTGACCATTACATTCTGTTACGGATTTTATGTATAGCCGTAACCAATGGGCTTCTATTTCATTTAGCTTTTTGAGACTTGCTCCATCAAGAGTAGTCTGATCAGCGCTCTTAGGTATCATTAATGGACTCATGCCAGTTGTCATTATGATGATGATTACTCTTCGTTAGACAATTATTTACTTTGAAATTCAATTGTTTTTTCTGCTATTAAAACAGATTTATGCTATCGATGCGTCAATCTTATTACAATAATTCTTCCCGTTTTCAGTAAGTCTATACCTATCTCCATCTGCCAATTTTTCAATTAGCCCTTTACCCTCAACGTATGGAAGAAGCGTTGATTCAACATATGGTCTATCCCATCCAGTGTCTTTGCTTATATAAAATCCGGCATCTTCAGGCTTAGCTTCATTACGCGACTTAAAAATATCATCGATAGTAAATTCAACTGTATCATGGCCTCTATTGGTCCTAACATACTTAAACTTCTCACACAGTCTTGACATTAGGACAGCCATGAAGTTTTCCTTGTCACTCGCCATGAATTAATAGCAATAAGTTAAAATTTAAAGCTTTCACAGGGAACTGGACACCGTCTATTTGAAATCTATGAGTAATAAAGTTTCTTCATTATATCTTCTTACAATATATTCATTTTAATTTTTCAAGCTGAGAGATCAGTCTCTGTTAACTGCAGATTTTCATACTTGTAGAATACTTGTAGAATAGTGTTATTTCTCTGATGTGGCCTGACTACCTAACTAGAGACTTTTTCTCTGTGCTAATCTTCCATCTTTTTCTTTTTTTGTATGTTGAAGACTAGGCTTGGAAAGGCCATAGAAAGACCAGGTAGTATGCTTGAAATATTATTTTTAAGTTCATTCATTATATTTCTGCTGCATGGAACAAGTACTTATTACAAGGTAATATGAACAATGACTTGTAAAATATTAAGCAGCAGTTAATAGATTAAGCAAATAAAGTTACAACAGCAAGACAATGAATACGAAAAGTATAACATCAATAGTTGTCGCAGTGATTGCTGCAGCTGTAGTAGCAATTGTATCATCAAACGCTATTGTAATACCCGTGTTAGCCCAGAGCACTGGAGGAAATACTAATAACACTAGTATGGCTCACAATATCTATGAAACGGTCAAAAGCTGCCTTTCAGATGTTAAGAAAAGTGGTGTTGTCACAGTGGAGCAAATAAAATATTGCATGAATATTCAGGATGATAATAGTGGAAGTGGCGATGGCAGTACTGGCAGTAGCGACAATAATAATCCTGACACTAATAGCCCCGGCAATTAGCATAGATAGAACAAAGAAGGAAATGAAAATGACAATTATCTGTTATCAAAATCCTGTAAGTAGTTAGTTTAGCAATGACATGTTTGCAGTCCACCCGCCTCTTTGAGAACGGCGGGCATTCCAAATATGTAGACCAATGTTTCAGGTGTAACAAAAAAGTGCGCAAGCACATTTACTAGCACTTTTTCATTACAACAAGCAAAGCCTTTGGTAATGGATCTAATGTTCCCTGATAGACTGTCTCCTTTATGCTCTCTATTTTAAATGCTTGTTCTTTTTCAAATAAGTCTCTTATTTCATCTTCTGAAAACTTGTATGGTCCTTCCTGTCGTGACTCTTTTATGCTGAAGCACTTTAGGAACAATATTCCCCTATCGTCCAAAATCCTTTTTATTTGTATGATATATTTTGGCCTTTCTTCAATAGGCATCACATGGAAACAACCTCTATCGAATATATAATCAAAATCCTTGTCCTTAATCTTTGAATCTAGAATGTTGTCTACTATGAAGTTGATATTATTGTTTGCATAAACTTCTTTTGCTCTCTTAATAGCACTCTTGGACACATCTGATCCTGTTACCTTCAAACCTCTTTCAGCAAGTTGTATTGCTTGTGTTGCTGGGCCAGTGCCAAGGTCAAGAATTCTACCGTTTGTAATTTTTCTTCTTTCTAATTCCTCTTCTAAATCAGCATCTAACTTTTCATTAAACCATGGCATCGTTTCTACACGTTGACTATTGTACAAGTCCTCCCAGCTCGGAAAGCTTTTGTCAGACTCTTCTGGCATGAAAATAGTCTCTAATTATTGTATTATGTACAGTAAAAGTATATCTGTGAATTGGGATCAGATATCATGTTAAACGCAGGAAATAGCAGTCCAGGCAGCAAATATGACAAATGATATTAACGATCAGATAGGATCTAGTACTAATAATAATGACGATAATGGCGAAGCTGGAATAGGTGCGGCAACAGTTGGATTCGCAATGTTTTGGATTAGATGTGAAGAAGCGGAATTAAGATCTTCCTAAAAACCAATGACTCATAATTTTTATAATGCATCAAGTTTGATTATGTAACAACAACACAATTGACTCGTTATTTCTATCTTATATAAGAGGCATTCTCTCGTGAACCAAAGGCATACAATAGACCATCTCTCCCACCTACAAAGAGCATATGACCAGCTATACACGGAGATGAATCTACTATATTCATAGTTGGAAATTTCCATATTTGATTACCTGTTCTAATATCAACTCCATAGATATGTGAATCAAGGGAGCCAAAAAATAATATTTCATCATTCTCAGTTATAGCAGGCGAGGACCAGATCCTATCACCAGTCTCAAACTCCCATATCTTCGAACCAGTATTACAATCAAAACAGTATATTTTGTGGTCTGACGACGCAAAGTATATCCTATCTTTTAGTAATGCAGCTGAACTTAAGACCGGCTTCGTTAGATGTTTATCCCATCTTATCGATCCATCAGACTGGTTCAAGCAACACATTGTACCATTATGGGTTCCGATAAATATCATCATGTTAGCGTCTGATAAGCAGGGTGACGAGGATCTAATTTTGCCATTCAATTTTGTTCTCCATTGTAATTTACCATCTAAGTTTAGGCAATATAGAAAACCATCATCAGAACCCACAAATATCTGATCTCCATTAAAAGAGGGCGAAGACCAAATTTCTCCTTGGGTTTCAAATGCCCATTTTAGATTTCCACTCATATCTATTGCCAATAAGTGTTTATTCATAGATCCAATAATTATGATATCTTTTGCTATACATGGAGAAGAAAATATATCTCCATCAATTTCAAGGCTCCATGCTTGTTCACCGGTCTTTGCATTTAACGCTAAAACCATATTTTTTCCAAGGAAGCTCGATCCTTTAATCCAAGAATCAAATGTGGCAGCTATTAACAAATCCTCTTGAACTACAGGTGAGGATACCATAGGGCTGCCTATGCTTGAATGCCATTTTATTTGTCTTTGGTATATTTGCAATGCAAAAATTCTTCCAGTAATAGTTGCGGCATACAGGATACTGTTATCAACAGCGGGTGAAGCAACGATAGGTCCTAATTCTATCACCCATTGAAGTGATGGTCTTCTCGCTAAGTTAGAAGATGATATTCCCGTTCGCATCACATTTCCTCTAAACATCTTCCAAGAATATTCTTCTGATTTCATTGTCTAGCCTTTGCTTTTACTGACTTATAATATGTCTAGGAATTAGCGCAATAATAACTATAGTAATTTGTGGAAAAATAGTCTTCGTAAGATAATTTGTATAATTTGAAGACCTCTGAGTTCATATATTCATGACAATCAAAATCTCTTGAATGGAGAAGGAAAACAGAAGACGAATAGAGGAAGAAAAGCAGAACGATACAAAAGTAGTGACCGACAGTCGTTCAGCGTTGTTCACTCTGATCATACTTAGCAGTACTCTTCTGGCAGTGATGTTTTCAGAGACTATGTTGCTGCCAGCTATTCCTGAGATCATGAGGGACTTTAACATACCATACAGCACCTCTGCTTGGATATTCAGCGCATATCTCATTGTAGCCGCTGTTATGACCCCGATCGCCGGCAAGCTTTCAGATATTTATGGAAGCAAAAAAGTGCTGCTTACTTTACTTGTATTGTATGTTGTAGGTGTAGTTGCAGGGGGATTTTCCAACAATATAACTTTTCTGCTAGCCAGCAGGGTAATCCAGGGCCTCGGCATGGCTGCGGTTCCCGTAGCCTTTAGCATTCTCAGGTATTCGTTTCCGCCCGAGAAACTTGCAATGCCTGTGGCAGTCTTCAGTTCTGCAGCTTCAGGAGGTTCAGTGGTGGGCTTACTGGTGGGCGCCAGCATAATCCAGAATTTTGGATGGCATGCCACGTTCTTTGCCATAGCCCCGTTAGCATCGATTGTAACATTTGTGATTGCCAGATTTGTTCATAGTTCCGACAAGCCACATCAGCTAGAGACATCGGAGAAGAATGCTAGCAGCAATAGGCGCGCTATTCGTGGCAGAGGCTCTATGATAGATATCAGGGGTGCGATAGCATTGTCAGCTGCAATAACATCCTTCCTGATTGCGCTGACGTTCATAGAAAACGGCGACTCGTTTGCAGAAAATTCAACTCAGATCGCAGGCATCTCTTTTGCTGCATCAGCAGCTTCGCTGACCATCTTTGTCTTTTTAGAGAAAAGAGCGGAAGAGCCCTTGATTAACTTGCGACTGTTAAGACACAGGGTCCTGTTGCCATCATACATCATGATGATAGTTACGGGGACCACCATATTTCTTGTGTACCCGACTATAGTACAATTGGTGAGGAGCCCCCAACCTGTGGGATTTGGTGGAAATGCGGTAGATGCCGCACATATCCAGCTTCCGTTCATGGTGGTATTTCTCGTATTCTCAGCCGCGACAGCCTATATAATATCCAAATTGGGAAAAGTAAAGCCGACGGTGTTCGGAGGCGCCATCAGCATTGCGGGGGCCATCGGTCTGCTGATGTTTCACTCTACAGGGTTCCTAGTGTCGGCAAACCTTACTATAATTGCTATCGGGTTAGCGCTGACGACTACTACTACATGGAACTTAATCGTGTCTTCAGCGCCAAAGGAGTTCATGGGTATATCGACAGGGATAGGAGCTCTCCTTTTAAGTATCGGAATGGCCATAGGTCCTGCTCTTGCTGGAACGTACATGCAAACATTCCATACGTCGATAAAAGGCATTGCCGGCTCGTTTCCCTCTCCAGAGTCCTACAACATGGTCTTCCTAACAGCAGCTGTGCTGTCAGCCGTATCGCTAGCCTGCTCTTTGGTGTTAAACAGAAGATTGCTAAAACAGGAGGAAAAGGTAGCGCAATAAGTCGGATATAAAGAAGATTGCTAAAACAGGAGGAAAAGGTAGCGCAATAAGTCGGATACAAAGACAGCGGAATCCAAGGGGGGTGATACTTTGGAGGCGCTGTCTTCACAGTTTTTTTACTCAGCACGGGTATACAAGCTAGAAATACTTTAATGTCATATTAGGGTCATAAATGAAAGAAAAGCAGCAACGGCAAAATGATAGAGACAATAAATCAACGAAACGAACCATCTCAACTGAAGTGCTTCCTGTTATGTTTATACTATGGGTTACTATAATTATTGCGATAGCACCAACTACAACTACAACAATAAATTCTATTTTTCAAACAGCATACGCTCAAAAGGATTTTAATACACCAAACAAGGTTAGTGTAGTCAAGGTCGACAATACTAATTATCAAGTGAAATACAATGTTACAAATAATGACGCCAAAGTTGTAAGTATAGTTCCTCAAAAAGAATCAACAAAGCTAGTCATAACTATCGAACCAACAAATAACGGCAAATTAACAATTGAGCTTCCAAGAACTTTAATTGATTATAAAATTGCAGGAGGTAAAGATGGAAACTTTATTGTACATATAAACGGGAAACAAGTGGATAATGTTAGAGAAGTGTCAAATAATCAATCTGCAAGAATACTAGAGATTAGCTTTGGAGCAGGAGACAGAACAATTGAAATTATAGGAACTCAAATGGGACAGGGACCAGTTGCATTGGTTAAATCTCAGGTGGAAACATCAGCTAATAAGACAATGCAAACGCTAGAGAATAAAACGAGTATTGCTACTGCAAAAGGACCTGCAGAAACATTTGTAAACAAGACAATAGGCACACTTAGTAATCTAACTGGAGGAATTCAAAAGCTCTTTAATAGTAGTAACAAAGGCAAATAGGTGAATAAGCGAGATTTATAACAGATGATAAATCATGAGCTGAATAATAAATTCCTTTTGTACTTGAATTCTTCATTAGCAATGGAAAATGCAGCGTTAGAGTTCAGAGAAGAGTACAACAAACAATATTAGAGGATGTCAAGCAGCAGTTACAACATCATTCAGGCGAAACAAAACAACATCAAGATAGACTAAGACACGTGGTTACAAAGATCGGACGAACGCCCAGACAAAAAGTTGCCTATAGCAACACCACTTGAATCCATCATAAACTCCATACATCCAAGGCAATGCAATCAGTAGAAGATATAATAGTAGAAAATGCTGAGGTAACAAGATATTACTTATACAAATTGCAGATAAAATCAAAATGTATTATACAATACACAATTGGGACCCGCAATTTGTGTATGGATACAGTCTACAAACGCCAATCCTAGATAGATATTGTATTTTTAGCAAACTAGAGATTCTAGTAGTAATCTACCTGAAAAAATATCGTTACGATAATGATTGCAGATATTATTCCATTGTGTTTTTCAACATAGAACTTAGCCTTAGCTAACTGCTTATCCATATTTACGCAAGTAATTTTACCCTCATAGACTAAGGAAAATCATCTAACAGCATATGCTCTTCTATGAGAGCTAGCATACATCTTCGCTCTATATCACATAATATTTTTATAAATACAATACAACCAATAATAATAATAATAATAATGATGAAATTGCAAGAAATCGATTCATTTTCAGTTACCTTACTTATGGATAATATTACTGACAGACTTTTGCCAAATTCTCCTCCTCATGTTATAAGGCCATTTATGATAATGAATAAGAGGTTTCTAACTGCTCCAATTGCAGAACATGGGTTTTCAGCTCTTATTGAATTTATGTCTAACGATAATGATGATATCAAAAGGAATTCGTACAAGAAGAAAAGCAACACTTTTTTGCTCGATACAGGAGTAAGTGAAAATGGAGTAATCTACAATGCAGATATTTTTGGAGTAGATCTAAGAAATGTCGAGGCAATTATCTTAAGTCATGGTCATTTTGATCATATCACAGGCCTTATCAGTGTACTTAAGCGAATATCTAGACGCATTGAAGTCATATGTCATCCAGATGCATTTCTTAAAAGGTGGATTGTATATCCTGATGGCAATAAGGCAAAGATGCCGTTATTGAACAAAAAGCAGATAGAGGAAGAAGGAGCACTGATACATGAAACTAAGGATGCAAGTTTTCTTCCAAATGAGGATAATTCTCATTCACTATTAATCACTGGACAGATACCAAGACTAACAAGCTTTGAGAAAGGCTTCCCGCTTCAGTATGTGGAAGATAATAATCCTAATAATGATGATGATAATAATCAAAATGTAGAGAAGAACCTTATCCCAGATCCGCTTATTAATGATGACCAGGCTATTGTAACAAATGTCAAGGAAAAAGGGCTCGTGATAGTTACAGGATGTGGTCATGCAGGAATAATTAATACTATAAACTACGCAAAAGCATTAACAGGAATAAACAAAATTTATGCAGTTATAGGAGGATTTCATTTGACTGGCGGCATATATGAAGATATCATAGAACCTACAATCAAAGAATTACAGAGAGCAGATCCAAGATATCTTGTTCCGTGTCATTGTACTGGGTGGAAGGCAACCAATAGAATCATTGAAACCATGCCTGAAAAGTTCATACAAACAAGTGTAGGAACTGCATTTCATTTTTAGTACAATACCTTTTGACAGGTAGTAAAGAACATACATGCCAGTAAAATTCAGTATGTCTGTGTAGAGTGGAATTCCTCTATAGCATACGGTTGAGTCACACGGTCATGTTTTGTCATACGTGGAAGGTATTATATCTCGTGTGTCGAGATATATTGTAACTTGCTAAGGATCTAACTAAAAGGTGATTTCATCTTAGTATATGCACTATCATTATTCTAACGTATGGTTTTTCGATCCCCTTACTGTGCTATGTTCAGCTATCCACTAACAATGTTAAGGATGTTGCCGTCCGGGTCCTTGAACCAAGCGACCTTCATGTTGCCGGCTATATGGACATCACCCTCTTGTGTCATGCCCGGCAGGTCGTAGTGCTCAAACGTGACACCCTTAACCTTGAGCGCCCGCACTACACCTTCCATGTCGTCGCCGACCACCCACGTCACAGCCGTGGCCTGGTTGGTTCCGGCGTACTGCGACTGATAGACATTGATCGTCGAGTTTCCACTCCTGAAGACGATCAGTTCCTTACCTTCAGCACCGACCTGCGTCAGGCCGAGCGTGTCTTCATAGAATTTCTTTGCGTCTTCCAAATTCCTGACTGCGATGTTTGCAGCAGCATCTTTATCTCCCAACATGACCTTCTTCACTGAGCTTACTACGTTATGAAGCTTCCGTTGCGCTATGAAGAAGCTGTTTTAGATCGTACTCTTCTAGGTCTGAATTTATCCAACAAATAAGAAAAAAGATTTGAACCAATCATAAATTTTGAACACCATTCTGATCTTTTTGGCAACTAAAAGTCATTATTGGTATAACTATCTATATTCTCAGATAGACCTAAAACCATGGGTTGAGATGGTCAACCACAGAGGACAAAACTAAAATCAAGCAGGATGGAAATAAAAACAGGTCATTATATCAATGATGTATGGATATGTGATGCTTGCATAAAAAACCAAGAAGAAGAACATGAAAAATGACTGAAGAAAAATCATTCTATTCAACTGATCATTCTGAGACCATAAGACCTGCAAATAAAGCTGGTGTATCTTCTTATACTCCAACAGCATATGAAGTGGAACTGACCTGGGATAGAATACTATAATTACGAGCCTAAACAAGCTATAACTCATTTTTATAATGTAGCATGTATTATAGAAAGAAAGATTGAGCGTCGAAAGGGCATTATTCAGAGTAGTTGGTATGTATTGTAATACTTGTAAACCTATTATAGAAAAACAACTAAAAGATGAGAAAGCAGTCAAGAAATTGACATTGATTATATGATAGATAGCATTATAGTAGAATACGATCCATTAGTCCTAACTAAAGAACAGATAAAAAATTGATTGGAAAAGTCAGGTTATAAATTTGTTAGAACAACAATTCCAAGATAATGTCGTTAAGGCAATCCATCATTTGGGTGTATAGGCTTCCTTCATCTGGGAGTTGGTTGTAAGGTATAGACTTCCTTTAAATCTTCATTAGTATGGATTGTTTCTCTATCTGGTTTTTTACTGGCTAATTTTGACTTATACCTTCCAAGCAATATCGAATTTCCTACTACTGTTACAGAGCTCATTGCCATTGCTAGACCAGCAAGCATAGGAAGCCACTCGAATATTCCAACACCCATAAGAGGCACTAATATGCCACCTGCTATTGGGATCAGTCCAGTATTATATGCAAACGCCCAGAAAAGATTCTGCTTTATCTTCGATACTGTTTTTCTTCCTAGATCAAGAGCTGTAACAACATCCCTTAAATCATCTTTTATCAATATAATTCCCCCAGTCTCTTTCGCAACATCTGTTCCAGAGCCTATTGCAATTCCTAAATCAGCTTTTGCTAAGGCAGGTGCGTCATTAATTCCATCTCCTACCATCGCAACCACTCTTCCTTCGTCTTGTAGTTTAGAGATTGCCTGTTCTTTTTGTTGTGGTAATACTTGGGCAATGACCCTCCCAATCCCAAGTTGAGATGCAACTGCTTTTGCAGTTCTCTCATTATCTCCTGTTAACATTATTACTTCTATTCCCATTAATTTGAGAGAATCAATAGCCTCCTTGGCATTCTCTTTTATAGTATCTGCAAGCGAAATCACTCCTGCAACTTTATTATCAATTGTAACAAGAGTAGCTGTTTTTCCCTGAATTTCAAGCTGTTTGAGAGTTGTCTCTATAGTTTCGGTAACTGGAATGTTGTTATTCTCCATTAATTTTCTATTTCCAATAAGGATTGTGTGTTCTGCATATCTTGCTCTAAGACCGTGACCGGATTCAGCTTCAAAGGAATTTGGATTTGATATCAGGATACCTTTTTCTTTGGCTTCATGGACAACTGCCTGACCTAACGGATGTTCTGATCCTGATTCTGCAATTGCAGCTAGTCTAAGCAGCTCGTCTTCACCCATTCCAGACAAATCTATTATATCAGTTACAGAAGGTTTACCTTTTGTCAAAGTTCCTGTTTTATCAAATACTATTGTATTTACTTTGCTTGCTATTTCCAAATACTCTCCACCCTTAAACAAAATGCCATTTTCGGCCGCCTTTCCAGTGCCCATCATCAATGCTGCTGGTGTCGCAATTCCTAGCGCACAAGGACATGCAATGATTATTACAGATACAAATGCCAAAAGAGAAAATGTCAGTCCTATATCCCCAATAAAATACCATCCAAGGCCGACTCCTATTGCTATTGCCAAAACGGCTGGGACGAAGTATTTAGCAACCTGGTCCACTAATCTTTGCATTTGTGCTTTTCCCGTCCTTGCTTCCTCGACTAGTCTAATAATTTGAGAGAGTACGGTATCCTGTCCAACCTTTGTAGCTTTGACTTTAAGTAATCCGCTTTTGTTAATTGTTGCGCCTATAACCTCGTCTCCCTTTTTCTTATCTACGGGAACGCTTTCACCAGTAATTGCTGATTCATCTACAGAAGAGAATCCTTCTATTAGAATTCCATCTGTTGGAATTCTTTCTCCAGGCCTTACCACTATAACATCTCCTTCTTGGATTTGTTCGATGGGTACGTCTACTTCTGTTCCATCTCTTATTACTTTGGCCATCTTTGGTTGAAGATCGAGCAATTTTCGTACTGCATCAGAGGCTCTCTCTTTAGTTTTTGTTTCAAGTAATCTTCCAATTAATATCAAGGTAATGATAATAGCTGCTGTTTCAAAATAGACTGATGTGAACGGGAAGTATCCTGGAGCTAGAGTTACTACTGCACTGTACAGATAAGCAGCTGATGTTCCTATTGCAATAAGCGTGTCCATGTTAGAAGCTCTTGCCTTAATTCCATCCCATAATCCTCTATAGAAGCGCCAGCCTATCCAGAACTGTAAAGGAGTAGCTAACGCGAGCATTATGTAATTACTGTAGTGCATAATATCCATAGGAAAGAGTTTAGCAAATTGTAACGGAAGCATATGAGGTAAGCTCAAAATTACGATTGGTATTGTTAGTGCTATGCTGATAGCAACATACGTCTTTAGCTTTCGTAGTTCCTTTTCAGGTTGTGTAAACTCGTTTAAACATTGAGTGCTGCAAAAGTAATACACTCTTCCATCTTTACTATATCTTATTGCATCAGGCTTTTCTTCAACAAACATGCCACAAACAGGGTCTTTTGCCATATATTTTCTAGTACCTTTTAGATTGAAGAACAGATGTATAAGTCTAGACCTTTACACTTGTAAAAATATAGACCGATCTAAGTAAACACATGACCAAGAGATGCCTTTGAAACTAGACAGCTATGACGTGTCTATTCTAAAAGCACTATTAAAAGATGGCCGTAAGTCATTTCGGGAGATCTCTAGAGAAACTGGCATAACTACACCTACTGTTAAGTCAAGATTTGACAGACTAGTAAATGTTGGTTTCATAAAATCTGTATCTCCAATTCTAGATTTCAATATAGTAGAAGAGGAAGTTGTCAAACCAGAACTACAAGAAGCTAAGAATGCAAATTCTAAGGTGATAGAAAATGAAGAGGAAAAAAAGAAGAAAAACCAATACCATCAACAGCAGCAGCGAGTGCAAGGCTCCAGACATAAGATCAAAAAGGGGATGAAAATTAAGTTAGATTGTGATTTTCGTAAAGGACCTGTTTTAGGTGATCCGCAGGTGTTTAGATTCGCAAATTATGAAAGATTTTTCTGCTGCACTGGCTGTATGTCAGGTTACAAGAACAAATAGGCTGGAAGAATAGAGTCGATAAAAATAAAGTCTGGGGGAGGCGAATAATGAACGGCTTTCTAATCCAGATGTATTCTATAAGGTCGATCAGTTCGATAAGATAACACAGTATGCAAAGGCGACACAATTATTATTCAATATATACCTAGCATGAAACTGATGACATGTTAGACCCGAATAGAAAATATATGTTTACTAATATGCTCTTGGAAGAACCTTGGACAAAAATGATTATCATCTTCGTCCATTGCAATAAATTGTAAAGTATTTGCTACGAGTAAATTTAGGTCTTGTCAACCAAGATGAGATACATATTATAGTCGATGGAGAGAAAATTTAGAATGATTATTAACTTAAATATCAGGAATCTTTCTACCATTTCCGATGAAAAATAAAAGTGACTAACGTAACACTATCTCTTAGCCTTGGACTAACATTAGCTACAATAATAATTATATCTATAGCCGATTTTGGAACAATCAAAGCATACGGTCAATCGATGACAGCAACAACTCCCGGGATGAATAATACCATTATGCAACAACATGCTGCACATATACTAGATAATCTCATTATCTCAGAACATATTCCTTTAACAGGACAATTAACAAGCGGTGATTATATGCTACTGATGGATTTCACTCCTTTTGCTACTAGTGTAGAAGGACATAGCCATATCGCTATGAAAGCCCCTTGTAACCAAGATGGAAGTCCAAAAGTAACAATAGTTGCAGGTGTATCTCCTAATCTGAGCACTCTGAATATGGGAAATGCTATCAATAATGGAACCCTGAATGGCAAAAATTTAGATCTATCAAATGAAGGAAAGTCATGTTTGTATCGTGCAGAATTACCTAATGGTATTACTGATATCGCATTAATCAATACATCAAATGGGACATTAAACTTCAATGAAGGTGGGTATTCAGTTACTGTATCAGTACATGGAACAGCCATACAACACATAGCGAAATAAATCAGATGTCAGCTAAGCCGGTTTATACAAGGACATGGGGACACCACCTAGGCGAGATTATCGTTGCTGATTTTGTTCTTTAGGTCATCTAAAGCCTCTGTGATAAACCTAGAATTATGATATTGTATAATCATCTATGACTGCAGAAGCGTTATGTATGAAGATGATAATAGCATTCAGGAGTAGTTGCAAGAAGTAGGGGCATTAGATGAATCAAGGATGAATTACTTTGTATTATCGTGAGCTTGTATAATTCGCTATCAGTAGGATCCACTATAGTTTATACTGTTTATAGGAAACGTTGCTTAAGAAATTCAACATGAATAAAAGTTTCATAAAGATTGGCCTAGTTATTGTTACGACAACACTCCTGCAGAGGCGAAAATGCATCTAGATGAAGAAATAAAGGCATTACATGGTGGAGATACTAATGGAGCGATGACACACTTAAAGGCAGCTGATGACAAATTGTCAGCCGGACAAGCAAAGATGCATTTAGATGAAGGAATAAAGGCATTACATGGTGGAGATACTAATGGAGCGATGACGCATGTTAAAGCTGCAGAGTCCGCATTATCAGGATGACTTGAATCTCAATTATGCCATTTTCTGTGGCAGCATAATACCATGATACATACAATAGGTCGGCTTGATAGACAACTGATCGACTAGTGTCACATTAATCAGAGCTACATTTGGTGCAACGCCACCTATGACTTTAAGCACTAACGCCGTCACTAATGATGTTACTGCGACTTCATCCTCACAAGCCTCACAAGGAAGATATGCCATATTCTATATTCATCAACTAATTATGTAATTTGGAAAACTATCCAAATGAGACTACTTCAACCCCCTCATAGTCGAGCTTATGTTGTTACAACTAAATGTTGCTGAATAAAAAAAGAATGAGAATACGATCTTGTATGCTCCTAATATTAGCTTGAGTGTGTCGATATAAATTACTGCCTGCTCCTGCTTACATACCACCCTGAGAACTAGAAGCAGGTAAAGGGCTGATTTCGTTAACACCGATTACAACAGTACTTGTAGGTGGGAATTTTATTTCATTTGCAGTGGGATTTTGTATCGCTATATCTGTAACGATTTGTCCTTTAGATGGTATATCCACATGGTATATGCATTGCTTGCCTGGGGTAGATAATGGCTTGACAAGTTCAAGAGTGGCTGGATTTAGATTAGGAGCTTGTCCTATCAATATCTTTAGTGGACTAACAGAATTGGCATCACATGGAAGCTTTGCAGCTATATGCCCGCTTGTTATAAGGTAGGGAGTGGAATCATATAGGTGTATGTAATCTTTTATAGGAATAATCTTGCCTTCTAAAAGTATTGTTGCAGAATCTCTTACTACATTCTTTTGTGCGGCAGTTGCTTGTTGTGCATTTGCTACGTTAGCACTGCTACCAAGAATCAAAGCTCCTGTAAGAAAAATAACCGCTGACACAATTCCAGATAGAAAAATCTTTTCCTTCATCTTACCTCTCATAGAAATCAAGGTTTATAAAGATTACAAATTTATGTAAAAAATCGATGTATTTATTCTTTGCTACTAAAATTGCCAATATAAACTGATAAATTTGTTCTATTTGTTTTTAAAAAAAAGGAAACGTTGATCAAAAGATAATAATCTAGGAGCATTTAGTAGTTCTGAGCATGTTCATGCCCATTAGTTGCATGGTCGTAACGATATCTCCAAAGCCCATACTCTAATTTGTAAGTTGAACTCTTTTATAGAATAATTTACACTGAATTCATAATGATTAAAGGTATAAGGACTTCAGACACCATGTTAGTAATAGCTGCCCTGTTAACCGTCACTATCATTTTAGCAGGTGGAATGGCAAATTTAGGGACTTCATTATCAGCGCAAGGACAAGTACAAGGAATGAAATTTACTGCACAACTATCAGGTAAAGACGAAGTACCACCAGTCGATACTACTGCAACAGGTACTGCACAATTCCAATTGAGCCCAGACGGAAAAGAGCTAACATACGATCTCACAACTAAAGATCTAAAAGGTTTTATGATGGCTCATATCCATCAAGGTAAAGCAGGAGAAAACGGGCCACCTGTAGCTCCGTTATCAATGGGAAAAGGGAAGATTACAGCTTCAGACCTCCAAGGTCCACTCTCTGGTAAACAACTGAAAGACTTGGTCGATCTAATGAGTAATGGAGGAGCATACGTCAATATCCACACACAGCAACACCAAGATGGTGAAATACGCGGTCAGATAGCCTCTTCATAATCGTAGTTAGAACAAAAAAACTGCTAGACCAAAAAGAGGTATATTTTTTTCGTAGAATAAGCAGGCTAGCTAGCAACTAGCTACTTTCTATTGTGGACAGACGACTAAAGGCATGATAGTGTTCAGGAAATTGCAGATTAGACCGGATCAACGATACCTTGAGATTACAAACATAATCACTGTTATTTAGAACACTAAATGTCCTTAATATAGAAAGGAATAGTAGATTACGCCCTGGACTTTGCGCCCCTAGTATGTGAATGTACTAGATGGATGTCAATCTTGATTTAATAATGCAATATCCAGAACATTAGAGTTTTCTAGAAAATATACATAGGCGCTAAAAAAGAGATAGGTGGATGCGATCTTTGCACTATTTATCTCATTTCTTGTAGGATCTGAAACAGCACTAACTTACTCGTTAATGAAAGCAAAAAAAAGTAATTGGATAATCTTCCTCTTCTCCTCTAAATGTGTTGATGATTTGAGCTTGATTTTTAGTGTTTAATGAATTAGCAATACCGATTTACTTTAGTTAACGTTTGTTATTACTAATATTATTTTTATAGTTGGAGCCTACTTTTCAATAATAGCATGAATAAGGGATTGCTATTTCTACATATACAATGAAATATACCATAATAAAAATTCTAAATTCAGGGGCATTTGGAACAGTATACGAGGTAATAGGAGAAGATAAGAATAGATATGCATTAAAAGAGGTAAAGAACCTCGACATAATCAATAAACAGCGTTTTGAAAGGGAGATCGGTGTTCTTTCTCAACTGAATCATCCAAATATTGTCAAGATAATTCAATGGAACATAGGTGGAGATCCTCCAAATTTTAGTCCTTATTATATAATGGAATATCTAGATGGCGGTTCGCTTAGAGAAGATATGGATGAAAAGTCTAGTCACAGCCATCTTTTTGAGATAAAGTGGACAATCAACAGAATCATACTACCTGTTTGTAATGCTCTAGCACAAGCTCACAGCGCAAATATCTATCATCGAGATCTAAAGCCAGACAATATCATGTTTACAAATCCTTCTAAGGCTGAAATAAAGATTACAGACTGGGGTCTTGGCAAAGATGTCAACAGAGAATCGCTCGCTTTAACAACTGCAACAGGAGAAATAGGTGGAACGCCTGGATATTGTTCACCAGAGCAATGGTTTGCATATGAAATTATAGACGGCCGCACTGATATCTTTTCTTTAGGGGTAATATTTTATGAGATGATGACAGGCATGAGACCGCCTGCCTATAACGATACTATGAAAAGGAAATTTGTAGACCCACCTTCAAAATATCGTCCTACAATTTCTGCCAGCCTTGACAACTGTATTATGAAAATGATAGAGCTTAAAGCAGATAATAGACACCGATCAGTTTGGGATTTAGTTTCTGAAGTTGAAACTTTGCCGGATAATTATTAATACCTGTCTCAATCTGGAGGTTAAACCAATAACCAACCCTAACAAGATTATAGCCTTAAAACTATTTCTTGTTAATTCTTTTGAGTCCTATCAAGTTACTGTTAGATGGAGTTAAGGTGTATACAGCATATCTCATTTATGCAGTGGTTGCACCAGTAGGGTTCTTTCCTATGAGTAATTACACATTAGCTAGGTGCACATTTGATACTCACACATTACCACCTGCTTTACATCTATTAATCATTTTATAACCTGGTAGCCAAGCGATGAGTTTGGATTCATAAGGACCATTTTCTCATCCACTGTAATAAGTTAATAACAGATTCAACTAACTCTTGTCCTTTGTTAGTCAAATTATATTCCACTCTAGGTGGTATTTCGTTGTATGCATGTCTTTCCAAGATGCCTCCTTTTTCGAGTTCTTTCAAACGGATTGCCAAAGTTTTA
>Ga0184608_10000024_pt1 | contig 29599 bp, 48 predicted proteins | sample PLM1_30_coex_FD_133010 | JGI IMG/M metagenome (GOLD analysis project Ga0184608, IMG submission 133010) | Groundwater sediment microbial communities from an aquifer in East River, Colorado, USA - PLM1_30_coex | ecosystem: Environmental > Terrestrial > Soil > Riparian zone | place: USA: East...
CCAAAGATCAAGCTGCTAGGGATGTTCACTACGACTGTTGGTACAGGTGCGTCGACTGGTACTGTCCAACTTCGGGCAGTTACTGTACCTGCTAACGCAATGGGGCCGAACGGCGCTTTGCGTATTACTGTCGGATTCAAGATCACTGGTGCAGCAGGAACAAAGACTCTTCGATTAGACTTTGGCGCTGGTTCGCTTTACGTAGATACGTGGGCGGCCGGTGAGACTATCCACGGTATCGCTGAGTTCTTCATTTACAACAAGGGAGCTACGAACTCACAGGAAGTCTTCTGTCATGCTACAGCTAGCGACAACACCGGGCTGCAGCACTCAGGCGTTAACGGTGGGAGCGAAACCACCGCGCAGGATACAACAGTCGCACAGGATGTAGCTATCTCTGGGCAGACTGCAAACGCCGCGGATGAAGTAGAATGCACGTTCTTTATCGTGGAACTGCTTCGCGCTGCATGAGCCTGTGCAGATACCTTCTTCAGTGGTGGAAAATGGCTAGAGCTGCTGGACATAGGCAAGTACCGACGATGAGACCGCCGATTGACAATCAGTTGGCGCCGGAGGATTTGTCGTTCTTTCGTCCTGCGAAGGGCATGAATGTAGCAGCACCACTGAGCATGATACCGCGGGAGTTTTCTCCCTTTACGAAGAACTTCATTCTACACCGCGGGCATAATAAGTCACGGTCGCCAGTTGGCGTTGTCGGTGGTGCGTCAGTTGATCCTGTCATGCATGCGTTTGAGTTTCGAGCACTTGACGGGACGGTATTCATTCTACGATTCACCACGAAGAAGCTTCAACGGCTAGCTGGCTCGGCGTGGAGCGATGTAGCAGGAGCCACGTTCACTGGTACGACTAGTGACTTCTTTACGATCACTACGTTCGGTGAAAGGCTTGTATTCAGTAACGGAGTAGACGGTCTGTTCGTGTTTGATCCAGGGGCAGTAACCGTCTCTCAAATTACGACAAGCGCAGAGGTTCCGAAAGCAAGACATCTAACGACCTTTGCTGGCCGTGTAGTAGCGACAAATGTGATAGATTCCTCAGGCACGAAGCGAGGTCGCGTTCGGTGGTCAGCGAAGTTCGACCATACGAAGTGGGATCCTGCTGTTGATTTAGGCTCAGGATTTGAGGATGTAACGTCGTCTCCAAATCCAGATGCAGATGTCTGTCATGCGACGTTGCCAGTAACTGATGAGCTAGCACTACTAAGCAGACGCCGTAGTGTTTATCTGATCTCAGTGACTGGCATAGCTGATGCGCCTTTTAGATTCAGCATGTTGCACGATCAGCTCGGCACGGAGTCGCCGTACAGTATCGTAGCTGTGCACGGCGGCATCATGGGCTGGTATGAGAACGACTTCTATTTCGTTTCTCATACAGGCGTTACGCCTGTCGGTACGCAGATTGCAGACAGGCTGCGCGAGCTAATAACGAGCCCAAGAGACATGTGGGGAACCTACGATGCGTACAGAAATGAATATCGCTGTATTATCAAAGAGGATAGCGCAGTTTGGCGGTACTCGTTTCCTGACCAGGGATGGACAAGGGATGAGTATTCGTTCGTACCTCGAACCATTGAGGCCGTTGGTCGTTATACCACTGGAGGTCTTACTATCGACGAGCTAGTCGGAACGATAGATGGTCTCGTAGGAACGATCGACGAGCTTGGTGGAGGTGCGGTTATTAGGGGCGGAGCGTATCTGACGCAACCGAGCTACGTTGTCAGAGAAGATACAACGAGAACGCAGGATGTGAACACATCAGGAAATGCTATAGACGCTCCAGTTGAAATCCAGACGGGGCTGATTCTGCCAAAATCACCGCTAGAAAGAGTTGAGGTAGCGGAAGTTCAGCTGGAATACGAGGCGAATATCGGACAGACGTTGATCTTCGATTACTCAACTGATGCTGGAGAGACGTGGTTGCAGTATAGTACCATCGACATCGTGCCGACAAGCGGACCTGAGGTGTTGTCAGTGAGGAGAACAGTTAGCGGAAAGAAAATGCAGGTTAGATGCCGTAGCACGACGCTCGGCCAGCTATCGCTACTTTCGTTACACGTATTCGCTACGCTCGGAGGGAAGATCAAGCCGTGAGGTTAGATAGAGTTATAGCAGACGTTCAGACTTCGCTCGGCAAGGTAATTGACGCTTTGCTAAACAATCTAACGTTTGTTGATAACTTCCAGGCGAAGATCATCGTGAGTATGACTACGCCTGCGGGAGCGAATACGGAGTTCACGATCAATCACAATCTCGGCGTCAAGCCGACAGCTTATATCTGGAACGTAGATCAGAACGCAGTTGTGTACGACTCAAGGAGAGTGAATTGGACAACTCAGCAGATGTTCTTGAAGTGCACAGCAAGCAGCGTAAAGCTGACACTGATCATAGTGACGTAGTTCTGCGCCAAGGCAGGTTCACAGTCAGGCATCTTAGCATGACTTGGCCGAAGCTTCGTCTTGTCTGGGAGCGGCTTCAGGAGTTTCGGACGCTATTCTCCGATTTAACGAAGGGCGATTTGGACAACTTCCTTCGCTATATCGGTAACGAGTCGACACTATGGCTAGAGATTTGGGAAGAGAAGCGGCCAAATGCTCCGCCAGAGTTGATAGGCATCTTCATGTGCGAGGGCTTGCATCGCGTAGTTGACATAGACGCGCATATTCTCTTTTTCGACAGAGATGTTGCTGGCCGAGTGTCTGTATGCAAAGCAATCACAGCCTGGCTTTTCGCGACGCTGCCGATTCAGCGAATCACTGTCGAGCCGTCGCAGTTGGCATACGCAGCTATTCGGTTAGTGAGAAATATCGGTTTCAAGCAAGAAGGCAAGAAGCGACAGGCGTTGTTACTCGGTGGTAGGTGGGTGGATGTTTACATCTTTGGACTAACCAGACAGGAAGCTGCCCATGCCCTTTCTGACAGGTAAACAGGTCGAGACGTCTCCGAAAGACGTTCAAGGCTTTAGGAAGCAGTTGTTCGACTTCCTAAGCAGCCAAGGACTCGGAACAGCGCTCACTGGCGCTAACGAAAACATGAACTTTGACGCTTATCGTCAGCAGTTCGCGCAGCGGAGAGCCGAGACGCTCGCACAGGCGAAGGAAGGCGCTGGGACTCTGACTGGTAGCGGCTTCGCTAACATCTATGGCGCAGCTGCGGGACGATCGGTGAGTGACGAGAACTCATTCTTAGCTCAACTCCAAGAGCACTCGCGGCAGGCTTCAGCTGATAGATATCTGAGACTGCTAGGTCTGCCGGCGGCTTATGTAGGAGGAATGGGGCATCAGCCTGGATTCCTGGACTATCTGTTCAAAGGTGCTTCGCTCGCGTCTAAGTTCATAAATACGGGCGGCGGCAGCGACCCGAATGATCCTTTGGGCGGCGGTAGCAGTGGTAGTAGTGGATCAGAATGGAGTGATGCTGGTTATAACTTGGGAGACCTCGGATGACAATTCCTATCGTTCCAGGACCCTTTAGCTTCTTAGAAGAAGCTGGCCAAGCTGTTGGTGACATTGGAGAAGCACTAGCGAAAAAGAGGACACGGCTCGATACGGAGGCGAGGGCGAGGCTCAGTGATATTCTTCAGCTAATCAATGCTGGAGCTGAGCCAGCGCCGTTTCTCGCGGCTGGAGGGCAGGCGCTAGAGCGGTTGAAGCTAGCTCCGCCTGGACAGGGAGCAAGACTACTCACTGGCCCTGCGGAGCGAGCGAGGATACAGCTTGAGCTTTCGCGGTCAACAGGGAGAAAAGAAGCGGCGGGAGCGACAACTGCAGAAGTCGGTGCTGAGTTTGCTCGGCCAACGGCTGAAGCTGGACTGACAACGGCTGAAGCGGGCGCACGGCAAGCTACTGCAACCGCTGCAGCGGCCGAATCGGACTTGGGGGTTAGAACACGAATCAATCAGCTCGTCACGGAAGAAGCAAAAGACCCAGAGAAGGGCTTTGGCTTGCTAGCGCTGCGCGCAGCAGCTGGAACGCTACCATACTACTCTGTCTTGCTTCAGACAAGGTACGGAAACAATGCACTTGAACGACAGCAGAATGCGGATAGGTTCAAGCTGTTCTTCGAGCCGTTAGATAATGCTGCTCCTACTTGGCAACAGAGAATAAAGGCATGGGAGCAGCGACGGACAGTCGAGACGCTGGGCCATGAAGAAGATAAGGAGTTCGTCAAACAGTGGGAAAAAGACAATCCTCAGCCGACGCTTCAAGCTGTGCAGCAAGAACTGCTGGAGGAAGCAGCAAGGCAACGGGGGCTGACGCCTGAGCAATATAACGCAGAGCTGGATAAGACAGTTGGGCTTGTGCGTGAGGCTGAGGCACAACACTTTCCTGCGGCCAAGGTACAAGCGCTGCAGCAGCGTGTAAACGAAGTTCTTTCAGGCAAGAAGACGGCGCAGCAAGCGGAGGAAGAAATCACGATCTTCTACCGCTCTCGTGGGAGTGCGCAAGCACCACTAGACGCACAGCTGGATATTCTCCAGTTCCGGAGCATGCTACAAGGAGCGCAGCGTGACTCAACCAGGCGGCGTTAGTCCACAGCAGCCAGACTTCTATTCGGTCAAGCCGACAGAGCCTGCAGCTCCAACGCAGGATTTCTACGCCGCGCCAAAGCCGCCTGAAGACTATTACGCTAAACCGCCAGCTACTGCGGGCCTTCCTGAGATAGCGCGTCTTGGTTCTGATGCGACCTCGACGCTCGGCTTGTTTCAGCCTGAGGAAGCGCCGTTCAAGGTCAGACACCCGGTTCTAAACGCGATTTTCGTCGAGCCGATAAGAGACCTTGGTACCTTCATCTATCATGGTCTTCGGAGTGGTGCAGCAGGGAGAATGCCGTCACCAGTTTATCAAGAGCAGGCAGGGCGAGAGATCAATCAGTATATTCAAGCGCTACCCCCAGAAGAGCTCAAGCGCACGCAGCGAGGATTCGCACTCGCAGCGTCGTTTCTACCGGCCGGGTTAGTCAGCGACGCTGCTGCGCCATTGCTTGCGCGAGTAGGTCTTACGACTGGAGCTAGGGCTGTCGCAGCAAGAACAGCGACGTTTCTTGCCGGAGAGTTTTTAGGCGGTGCGACTTATGGAGCCATTGAGCCACTAGCACCAGGAGAATCTCGCGTAAAGAACATACTCACCGAGGGTGCAGTCTTTGCTGCAGCTGGTGGAGTATTCCATGCAGCAACAAGCGCGCTCGCCTGGGGATTCAAGAAGTACATTACTGCGAATCTCGGTATTCGAGGCGTTGCTCGTGCGACAGAGAAGCTGAACGCAGTCAAAGCGCAGCTTGTCGCTTCTGGCACGAGCTTCGACGCGCTACCACCGCAGGTAAGAGATCAGATTCTCAAAGACGTCTACGAGGGAACAGTTGCAGAGCTTGAGCATGACCCACTGAGAGTCGAAGGCTTTTTGCGGAATGAGCTGGAAGGCTACGCGGATAGACCTCCAGTCTCACCGCACGAGAAGTCGCTACTGCCTGATCCTGACCAGCCATTCGCTTTTGCGGAGCCATTAGAAGCTCCACCGAAAGGTTTTGAGCCAACTGCTGCCGCTGCTACGACAGACGTTGAGCGCGGCACTGCGGAGCTTGTCGGTCTCCAACCTACGATTGCTGAGCCGCCTTCGAGACTGCCCAAAGGTCGGAAGCCAAAGGGCTTCGAGCCGACGGCAGAAGAGCATATCACTGGCATTGTTGTTCGAGGGCGTAGTGGCAAGACGTATCCGGGCACTACGCATCCACAGGCGCTAGCAGACGCAGTTAATAGCGGTGTGCCCAGGTCGGAGTTTGAGGGGACAGGAAATCATCCGTACAATCTCGAAGATAACATGGGTGCTTCCACTAACCTTCGTGACTTCGTTGGCAGAGCGGAAGCAGGCCGTGTTGCAGATAAAGCAGCGCAGCGTGATGCCTCGCGAGCAGGAAGTAAACTCCATTCCTTCGACATTGAGGGCTTTGGGCCTAGTGCATTGAACCCAAAGACTCCTACGACAGGTATCACTCCTGAAGCTATGGCCGACATCGCTGTGCAGGATGCAGTTGACCGCACGCCTGTTAAGGATGTTTCTTCGCCGGAGATCAAGACAGTCATCGAGACTGCGAAAGAACCTCCTATTGTACCTCCGGATAGGATAGACCCCGTGGAGCTGGTGGGAGAGGTACAACCTGAAGGACAAGTTGGGGAGTCTGGGTTAGACGCGCTAAATGCGGCAGCGAGGATGCACGACGAGGAAATTGACGCACTTCAGCGCGAGTTCATGAAGATGACTGGTCTTGACCAGCCACCGCCAGTTACAGGACTCGACTTGCTCAAGGCAGATATGCAGAAGATCGGCTCTGCCGAAGCGGAGTTTGCGAGGGAGTACGCTAAGAGCGTAGCCGAGAAAGGGAGCCGTGGAGGCTTTGCTATTCCACGTCTGCTTTCTTCCGTAGCGCTTGGAGGCAGTGGAGCAGGGCTGATGATTAGCGCTGCTAACATGGACGAAGATAACGGCGCAAAGAATGTCTTCTGGATGCTAGGTGGGCTGTTGACAGCAGCTGCGCTACATCAGGGCATTAAAGGCTGGGCGTTAGAGAGACCTGATGTAGGGAATGCGATGAGCAAGTTCCTTCGCGGCTATACACAGAAGCTCATTCTCAACGCCGCGCCGCAGTTCCTTATGCGGAATGCTGGAGCGAAGGAAGGCGCTCGCCGGTTCATTGAGACGATCACTTACTCAAGGGAAATAGCACACAACTACCGAGAGAAGCTTTTGCAGCTCATTCCGCAGAAAGCTGAACGAGCCTTCATGCTCTCGGTAGATGAGATGAACGCAGTGAAAGGCATTTTCCCTGCGGAGTATCACGCGCTAACACCTGCACAGCAGCGTGCGGCTGTCGCGACGAATCAGTTTAACCTTCGGTTGCAGCAGCTTATGCGCGCTGAAGGAATCGAGGAAGAGTTTGCTCAGAACTACGCAAGGCGCGTCTTGCCTGCTGAGACCTTCGATCGCTGGAGACAGCAGGGGTATCGTCAAGTCAATCCGACCACGAGGCGGCGTCTAACGACACTTCGTGAGTTCGAGGACTTCGCGCAAGCGCACGGCCTGCCGGCGCCGACTATTCGTCCTGCTGACGTTCAAGCGCTTCGCATCACCGAGGCTTACCGCGCTATTGGTAATGTCAGGATGCGGAAGACGATGACAGGCCTTGGGCTTATCAAAGATGGGCCAAAGACGATTAACGAAGCCATGCCTCAATACTGGCGTGTCATTCGAGGCGTGCCAGCGCTGAGAGAGAAGATCGCGCCAGAGGCAGTTGCAAAGGCCATAGAGAACCTCTCGTCACCTATTGCTTCACGCAGCGACATTCTAAACGCTGCCGACCAGCTCAAGAGCTACTGGATGAGAGGCATCATGTTCTGGTTCTGGGAACATGGGCTGAATAGCATGCGAGCTGCGGCGCTGACAGGGCTGAATCCGCTGGCTATGAACCGAGCATGGAAGGCAGTTCATGACGCTGATCCAGGAGTTCTAGAGGCGTCGAAGTACGGTCTCAACCTCCGAGCACGGACAGACTACGGCCTTCGCAATGCTAAAGCAATGGAGGAGCTTGTTCAACGTGTAGGGAACATCCCTGTTCTCGGGAAACTTCAGCGTGGTGGCGCTTGGCTTGTTGAAAAGCAAGACCGCCTGCTCTGGGATCAGATCGTGCCGTCAATGCAGTATTTTACGTATTCGCAGAAGATGCTCCAGTGGGCGGAAGGTGCGAGTGGTAAGTTCCTTCCAGGGTCAGCAGAGTATACTGCTGCAGCAAGGCGCGCAGCCGACTTCGCCAACACTGTCTATGGTCGCGTTCCGACAGAGCTCGCTAATCCACAGCTCATGCAGCTTATGCGCTTGGCATTCTTCAGCCCGCAGTGGACGAGCTCTCGGATTGCACTAACTGCTGGTGCAGCTGGAGAGCTTGGACAGCTCGCTGCTGGTGAGCTTAAGCTTGGCGATGCAATGTACTTGCCTCTCAAATTGCGGCAGGTTGCAGCTACCATCGCTGTTACGTGGACATTGAGCAAGATGCTCTCGGGTAAGGAACCTGAGTTCAATCCTAACACGACGAAGTTCTACGCGCGCACTGGCTGGCGCAACGCAACTGGTCGTGAGATGGGGCTGGATGTTCTCGGTTGGTGGCAGGACGAGTTGAAGCTCTTTAACAACCCGCTTGAGTATTTGCTCGGAAGGCTCAATCCAGCCTTCAAGGTCGCCGGTGAGACAATCACAGGCAGAGACTTTGCTGGCCGAGATATGACTTATCCGCAGCGGCTAGAGAACCTCGCTCGGAGCTTTGGCCCGCCTACGGAAACAGTTGAGTTCGGAGCGCGGGCGCTTACTCCCGGTTCGCCGTCAATCTCTGGTGGAGAGTTTGCTCAGCGAGTCAGTGGCATAAGCGCTACGTTTAACGTATCCGCGCTACCTCGTCCTATGGACGCAGCAGTTGCTCGGTTCTCGGAGAAGCTACTCACTCGAAGCGGGTTACCGAGGAATGAGTATCTCGTCTTTGAGCTAAGCCGACTGCTACGTAGTAACATCTTGAGCGGGCAGGACCTGATTGATAATCGAGTGATTACATACCTCGCTTATCGCCAGCGAAACTACGGCATCCAGCATCCGCTCGGTTTCAGCAAAGACTGGCTCTGGGACAGAGGCCGAAAGATCCTAGCGGACTTTTAACTGATCGAAGTTGTCTTGAATCTGCCACATCTCGCGAGCGCAGAAGCCAGCGAGAAAGCCGATTTCGAGATCAGGCGGCATGGGTAGCTCAGTCAGACCAAGGGCATTCTTCAGTCCTTGAGTGATTGAGCTACCGTCGTCTACTGTCATTTCGACAGTGTCGCTAGCACCAGTCTTTACGCGAATTACCTTCACTTCCCACCACTTACGATGTGGAGGTTCCCTGTGCTTAAGAAAACGCACCTGACGGTTAAACACAGCTTCAGCGTCGTTGAAGTCAGATTCTACCACCTTCCAAGGCGTTGCCAGAACCCGCATACCAGCCTCCTTATTTCAAAGTCCCATGCTACGCTAGTTAGTACCGTAGCGACGAAAAGCCCGAGCGCCCATGAATCATAGGCGCCCCATATGGTAAAGACCAACACAAACCAAAGCGCTATCCCTATCATTCGACACGCTCGAAGTGGTCAAGGTCATCGAACTTCTGGTCAGTGAACGTACCATCAGAGTTCCAGTCTCCGCCCCATCTAATCTTAATGCCGAGTTCGTTAGCTTTCGCCTTCACGTAGCCAGCGAAATGATAGAACCGTCCTACCTGATGGTTGTGGTCAGCTGTGGTTCCATAGGAGTCTGGCCAGATTACTGGATATGGCGCCGCGTCCACCGCGTCTGATAGCGGGCGCTCATCGCTTACCACATGCTTAGAATCCGCGACGTTCGTGACTTTTGACAGGCCACGCTTGATTTTGTCCAGCTGATCGCTCTCAGTCCTGGCTCCGTCTAGGATGGTGCAATCATAGTCGACAACTACAGCGCGGAACAATCGAACAAGATCAGGATGACAAGTCATCAGCTTTATGTTAGAAGCTGCGCTAAACTTCGGCATAGTCTTCTCCTTTCAGGCGACCCGAGTGCATGGTGAGATTGTCGAACTGCTATCCGGTGATAAGCTGTCTGGGCTTCTCCATCTCATTCGTCTCCTCGCAGGCTTTCTTCCAGAGCTCGTCGAAGACGTAAGCGTCTCGCTTCCCGTCCCTCATTTCTTTTCTCCACTTGTCCAACATCGGACAAGGGTTCGGCGCCGACCTCCGAGAAAGCTCTGCTTGGGCAGCGTAGGCGACTTCGAGCTGGGGCGAAGATAGCATCTTCACCAGGGCGTCCTCGGGAGAGTTCTGGCATATGAGAGTCCACTTGTTCGCGGATACCGTCTTCACCGATCTCCCCCGCCTCGGGTCGCCTGGGCGCTTTCTATAATTGAAAGAGCGATGCCTATAGGCAAGACGGGAATGTGTAGCGCATGAGCGATTTCTACTTCATATCTCGCTCCGCGAGAACATTCCCAGCCGGTAAGAACTACGACGAGGTTAGCCTTAGTTATCAGCTGAATGTCTAGACGCATGTAGTAAATCCATGCATCGTTTGGGCTAATCTCAGGCCCAGGCTGTCCGTTCTCGTGAGGAGATAGAACCTCGAAGCCGCGCCCTCGGAGCTCCAGACATGCCCAGCGAAAAGCTGGAAAGTTGTAGTCTGGATAGTGAGACATTGGACCTGAGACGTAGATCGGGCCTTTGAGATTGGTCATAGCACTCGGTAATACCGAACTCCTTTCTCGTTAGCTACAGCCTTGATTGCGCCAATGAGCTGAAGGGTATTAAGAACTTCATCAAGCTCGTCTTTGCGGACGCTATGCTTAAACCTATTGAGCAACTCGCCGTAGCTTATGCCTTCTTCTCCAGATATAGTTATCGCTACCAACGCCTGCTCAATATCGAGAGTTAAGGGATTCTTGCCAACGGCTGAGAAGGTTCTTGCCATTGCTGGTTCTATCCTATCGAGGAGCTCGATTGCCTTCTCAATGTCGTCCTTCCTTAACACAGTCTCGTCTCTTTCTGCCGCCGCAAGTGTCATTGAGAGCTTGATGATATGCATAGGTTTACGCTCGTAGTAGCCGGACAATCTAGGATCGTCTATCATCCTTTCAGTTTGGTTTTTCAAGTCCCATGCCTCGTAGAACTCTTCCGCGTCAGGTCCTAGAATGTACTGACCTGAAATCAGCGAAATCGTAACCAGGTCCTTGAGTAACAGCTCTCCGAGCTTCTTCTGCGCGTCTGAGAGCTTTGGAAAAGCCTTCCGCACACGCGGAGTGTCTTGGTAGATAAAGATAATGCGACTCGTAAGGCCAATACCTACGGTATCGAGGGGGAGTGCTCTTGCAATCCAGTCTGGCGTCGTGCCTCCGTAGAGATTCAGCCAGGGAGCCTTGATCTTATTCGTCCCTCCCATCTTCGTCTTGTGTGCCCACTCTGTGGGACAATCGTAGATGTCTGTCAGGAAGGTTACCATATCCATACCTGACGAAGTCAGCAGTGACCCAAACTCGGATGCGTAGGCGGTCATGCTACTATGCCCATCCGCGTGCGCTGCTGCCAGATCAACAATCAGACGCTCTCTGGTAGTTGAGTCGGTTGTGAAGTTGACGCCTGGTACTTGCGCCAGAAGCTTCCTTCCGATGCGCATAGCAGTTGATTTCTTGCATCGTCCTGCAGGAGCAACAAGAACAACGTAAAGATTGGGAAATAGCTCGAAGTAGTCAAAGTTGAACCATGCCTTTCTGCGAATAGCACCTGCGATGGTTACTATGCCTGTCCAGAGATGAAACTCGTCTGGTGAGCGTGATTCGGCCGTGTAGGCCATGTAGGCTTCGAGCCAGTTAGGAAGGAGTCGACTGGTCACTCGATTTTCCGTACTCGATTCCGTGAGAATGAAGCCAGTATCGTGCTACTGGTAGATACAGTTCCCACAAACGCTGATTGTCCGAGTCCATTCCTGCTCTACAGAGAAGCTTGGCCAAGCTGTCATCTATGCTTTCCATTTTTTGAGCCCCTCCGGGTTGCTTTCGCTTGCTTCTTCCCAGTTCTTTCCTACCTTCGCGTCAGCGGGAATAACGAGCTCCCTGCCATGAATCTTAATAGGAATCTCCATCGCCTTGACGATAGCAGGGACGACTACTTCTGCCTTATCTTCATCGCACTGTCCTAATACTGCATCGTGCGCGTTGAGAAGAATCTCAGCGTCTGGAACCTCATTGCAAGCAAGCATCCCCATCTCTGCAAGCACACCTACAGTGCATTGCGGCTCAAAGGCAAGTCCTTCGTTGAAGAACTTGGCACTATCCCAACGGCCGTAGAACTGCCGCTTCCAACCTAGTGGGGTGGTTAGCACACGATAACGCAGGTCGCGTCTTACATCTGCCCACCAGTTTTCTTTGATTTCAGGGTACAGCATGAAGTACGCTTCTTGTCCAAGAACAACTTCGCTTCGTAGAAGCTTAATTCCATCCGCGGCTGCGACTTGAACTATCCTATCTACTCCTTCACCGTAGTTGCTTCCGTGGACGATGCGCTTGACGGAGATACGCCTTTCTTCTTTATATTCTCCGAAGAATCTAACGGCGTTCTCTTTATGAATGTCCCTACCGCTCGTAAAAAGTTCGATAAGAGATTCACAGCGTGCCAGCCATGCCACGACTCGGGCTTCTGCTTGAGATAAGTCAACGTAAAAGAAGACTTTCCCAGGGTCAGCGACAAACATTCTTCGGAGTTTAGGCGGTATATTCTGAAGGTTCGTCCCTGAACCGTAAATGTTCGCTCGACTTGCCAGCCTTCCCGTTCGAGTTCCCGAAGGGTCGAAGAGGCATCGCATTCTCCCGTCAGCGTCAACTCTAGCATCGAGGTATCTTTCGATAAGGTCACGGCGCTTGCGAATCTCGAGGATAGCCATGAGAACTGGGTGCTCGTACTTTGCGGCAAGTTCCACGATAGCGTCCTTGTTTGCTGTAGGCCGCTTCGTCTCTCGATGATACTTAACTGGCAACTTAAGGGTCTCGTAGAGGAGCTTCTGCATCTGTGGTGATGACTTGACATTGAGCACGCTCCCTGTCTGAGCTTCGAAGAACTTATTGAGGTTTGTGATCTCGCCTTCGTACTGGTTCCTGAGCGCAGCTCTCGCAGCTAGGTCTATCTTTACTCCCCTCCGTGTCATCTGTGACAACATCGGAAGAAGTCGCATCTCATGATCGAAGACGTGCCTTACACCGAAAGAATCGAGCTCGCGTTCGTGAACTGCCCTAATTTCTCCGGCGCAGGCAGCGTCTTTTCCGCAGTAGCGGTAGAACTCCTTAATGTCAGGAATGGACTTCAACCGCCACGCTTTTCCGTCGTCCTTGTAATAAGGCTCGCGAGTGTAGAGACTGACTTGAAAGCCCAGGCCTTTTCGGAGTGGTGAAGTTCCCGCCTTCGCCTTCCCTCGCATATCCTTAACTTCATCTCCGCCTCCCGCAGCTTCCATTAGCAGCGCGTGATGGGAGTACATGATGTCCCAGGCGAAGTTAGCCAGCGGAACGCCATTGTCCTCAAGCACGACCTTATCATACGGCCCGGCGTTCTGTCCACACTTCTTCGCTGGCGAGGCGCAGAGACGCTTGATAAGCTCCCAGCCTCCGGGAGAGCCCTTTGGAACGATGAGAGCCCTATCTGGCCTATCGGAGAAGCCGACGCAGATGATCTCATGCGGGACTTTGTCTGGGTCAGTCTCGATGTCGACTGAAAGCCATTCGGCGTGGTACATCTCTGCCGCGACAGTCGGTAAGTCTACGTCGAAGAGATCGTGCATCCCCCAGATGTAAATCTTGCGTTGAGGGAGCTTTATTTCCGGGAAGGTCATTTCCTCGGCCACTCGCTTCATGTCAAGCTGAATGAGGGCCTTGTTCTCGTACATCCTGAAGACTGAAGCGGGATGGAAAGTCGGAATGACCTTCAGGCCCTTTACGAGAGTTGACTCGAGGATACTTCCGCGATACTTTCCTATGCCATGCTTATTGGTTAAGAAGCGCAGTGGCACATCCCCAAAAGCGATAACGAGATTCGGCTTTATCGCTTCAAGGTCTTCTTTGAGATGCAGAATGCCCATGAGCAGATGCGCACTCGGCTTGGGCTTTAGGAAAGCGTCGAACTTGTTTGCAGGTGGGCGAGTGTGAACTACATTCGTGACGAAGACGTCATCTTCTTGATCGTAGTCCGGTCTGCGGCTATCGTAGTTAGCTCTACGCAGCCCGATGTCGGCCAGATAGCGATTCAAGTCGTCGCCTGATGCTCCGACGAAAGGTTTTCCCTTCTCGTCTTCGTTAGCACCTGGCGCCTCACCGACGCAAACGATCTTCGCCGTTTTCGGCCCGGACTGAATGAGCCTCACGCGGATTCCGGAGTGTAAGCTCTCACTTTCTTAATGGCAACGGCTCTGCGCTCGGGGTCAAGCTCTACGCCCATATACTGTCTTTGCGTCTTCGCTGCAGCTGCAAGGCAAGACCCAGAGCCAGTGAAGAAGTCGACTACCATCTCGCCCTTGATCGTCAGCCGTTTGATGAGCTCTTCGTAAAGTTCGACTGGTCGCTCGACAAGAAGCGTCCTATCCGCTCCCTCAACTGGCGCGCAGGTGATAACATTCGGCTTCCCGCGTTCTACCATCTGGGGGTTTCCCTTTATGCAATGGAGCGCCATGTCGTACGCACGTCCAAAATATCTGTCTGGCCGCGTTGTATAAGCACGCCCACCTTCCCTATGCCAGATGATAGGAATTTCGTCAACTGTGAATCCAGCTTCACGGAAAACACCCTTGGCCCTTTCGTACCAGGTAGGACCAAGAAACCACACAAGCCAACCGTCGGGCTGAAGTACTTCGTATAAGTCCGGTGCCATACTGAGCAAGCGCTCGTAAGACTCCGCGTCGTCCTTATACGCCGTAACGCTTCCCTCACTGCCCGCCTTGCGGTTGTCGTAGTCGATTCCAAAGGGAGGGTCAGTAAGGATAAGCTTAATGAATCCCTTAGGGAGAGATTTAATAACCTCGACGGAGTCACCGAGGATAATTCTCTCTTCGATCTCTTTGTAGATTTCCGGGGCATCTTTCACTTCCTTCATGCGGACTTGGCTGGAGGCCTTAGATAGCGCCCATGACTGCATTTGGTTGATAGATTTTGCTTCAGCGAGCTCCGGGAAGAACTCCATCATCGTCGCTAGCTTTATCGCCTCAACTACACGCGAGCGTTCCATGCCAGCTAGCTGTGCCGTCTGTGACTGACCCCAGTTGGGGTCTTGCTCTTTCTTTAGCCGATGAAGTTCGGCAATCGCTTTGATTTTCTCTGCCGGCGACATCTGCTCACGCTGCAGGTTTTCTTCGAGCTCAATGCTCCGTGCTGTGAGATCGTCGAGCTGGTTACGAAGCACGGCCCAGATACTTGTCCAGCCGAGAGACTTGGCAGCTGTCAGCCTTCTCATTCCTGCGACAAGCTCTCCATCTTCGTCGAGGATAATGGGCTGAAGCTGTCCAAACTCCTTTAGCGAAGCCGCAAGCGATGGAATGTTCTCCGGCTCGCGGAAGCGAGTACGACCATCAGGCATCACTCGCGTGATCTTGATAGTGCTGATAAGCGTCTGTGGTCTTTCGTCGAAGCTATCACCCATTGAGGTTTCCTTTCACGACGATGATACCGCTCTTATTGTCGGTTTCTCGTTTAGCGGCACGCTTCTCGATGAGGCGTCTGGCTTCGCCTAACAGCCAATAGACGATGCGCATATCGTCTATGACGCCACTTACTTGGACCTCACCAGTATTCGAGTCACCAACTATCTGAAGTCCTACTTTCATTCGCGTCTCCTTGTCCAGATTTGGACGAGTGGAACATCTAATGGCGGGGGCAGGAGTCGAACCTGCGACCTCCAGGTTATGAGCCTGGCGAGCTACCGCTGCTCCACCCCGCTACAAACCACAAGCGTTGCCCGCAGGTTTAAGGCGTCACATAGCACGCCCGCTTGTGGCTTTTTAGCGACTACGCCTTCAGGTACCCAGTGATCTGATCGCGCTTCTCCTCTACGCCAGTCGCCTCGTTCTTGTAGAGATTGGGCTCGATGACCACCATCAGCTCACTGCCGCTCAGCGTGGCAGGATCGAAGACCGGCTTGGGAGAGATGTTCGGGTCTTTGTAAGCATCCGCCAACCCGTCCATCCTCACGGCGCGCAGCAGCGCGTCGAACCCGAAGGTGCCCTCACCCGTGACGGGAAGATGCGACGTACGAGTCCGCTTCTGCTCGCCAACGCGCACCTCGAACTTCACAACGCACTTCGGATTGCCTGCCTTCGACTTCCCGCCTTCACCACTGATGATACGAGCAGGGTAAGTCCCCGGCTCGATCGGAGTGCTGAAGTCCTGCCCCTGACTCGTGTCAGGCTGCAAAACCGACATACTGTCTCCTTGACCCCTTTTAAGAGATCGTAGAGGGTTGCACTACAGCGGCAGGAACCGGATGTGGCTCTAGCCGACGCTCAGTAAATTGAGTCTGGTGTAGCTGAAGTATTTCTCGGATTTTCTGCTGCCGACGCAATCCCATAAGTGGGTATAGCTCCATCATATAGCCTGCGGCCGCAGCGCTATACGCTCTCGTACTATATACTGCTTTATATTTCTCAGCGCGAGGTTCTTGGCGTAGTACTGTTGTGCATAGCATACTAGCGACTCGACGAATTATATCCTCGTCCGTTGATGTGGCAGTAATCATCGGAGCGCCGTGCTTACGTCGGTTCGACTGACTCGGTCTTACCCACGAAAAACATCCTTCTCCTTCGAGAAATCCTGCCAGCCAGTGCAGTTCGTTCTCAGTCATGCGATGCTCACCTTCTCTTGCTGAGCTATCAACCTGAGACGCTCTTCGTAAGATCGTGTGAGCGCCTTCAGGACAGACTGGTAATCCCACAAGGTGCCATCCGGCACACCGTTGCGTGTCTTGACTTTTCGCAAGCCGTCTGGCTGCGAGATGCAGATGCGATTCCACTTGAGCGTGCTAGTATTTGTCGCCTTGTCGTAGTCAGCTCCGGCCTTGTTCGACTGGATATTATACACCTCGTCGAAGCGAAGTGGCACCGACTCATCCGACTGGCCGGTAAGCCTCGGTACGATAGCTACAAGATCGCCTGCCTTATCTCGCTGTTCCTTCTCGTGGCAGACCATGACTACATGCTTGTCTGTGCTCAGCACCATGTCTACGAACTGCTCCACGAGGCTTCGCTCAGCGCCGTAGTCTTGTACCTTCGGTACGAGCATTCCGTATGATAGCGCTTGTTCTTGCGTCTTCGACTGGAAGTTGTACTCCTTCGTACCGAGAAGGATAACCGCCTTGGTCTGCGAGAAGTTGCTGAGCATTGTCCCTGAGTCAATCACCCAGCTGTCGAACTCGCTGCTTCGCTTCATCATCTCGTCGAAGAACTTGCACGAGTCGTCGTAGGCGTTGTAGGCTATCGGAATCGGCCCTTTGAACGACTTCTCTACAAACGAGCGATGAAGTATCTTCTGCCCTGGATACTTCCGCAGGAAGTCAGGCGCGAAGAGCGTGCCTAGTCCCCTATCGTAGTCAAGGAAGCATGGCCTCGGGAAAGTTCCTGCTCCATACGTTTTGCCGCTTCCTGACTTTCCCCAGGGCAAGACTCTTACGGGGTCTCCTGGCTCCCACGGTCTCCACTCGCCTTTAGGCGCTGTTGGCATTAGCTTCCTTTCCGCTTTTGAAGAATAGCGCTTGCGCGCTCGATGAAACTGAGATAGTCGTAGTTAGCATCTGCGTACTCAGGATCAACTCGATGTTCGAGTGCCCAGGCGGTCTTGTGTACCCACTGTGCAAGCTCGTAACATTCCTTTATCCTCGTCATCACGAGCATATCGCAGACTCGAAGCATCAAATTGACCATCTCGCTCGGCTCGACAGGAGCATCAAGACTAAGAGGAATAACCTGCGTGACCTCAAGGGTATCCTCTTCCTCGATTAGCTCGCTTGCGCGCTCGCGAATGAGCTCGGCGGTGACGTTAGCTGCTACATCATCCGTCTCGAAAAACGTCAGACGTAGCGTAGCAATGTACTGCTTCTCATCCGACATCGAGACGTTCGACTTTCCAGTCGCGAGATTCTAGCCAATACATGGCGTCTTCGCGGCTCATGTGAGGACTTAGCGACAGCGACGGCGCAGCCTTCACGACTTTCCCGTCGTAGACTACGAACGCTGTTCGAGTGAACATGCCCTTAGTGCATTGAAAGACCTGTAAAGGCGATTTCTGACCAAGATCTTTCATACGACCTCCACTTCGCATCCGTAGCGTTTTTCCAGGGTGCGAGTGATATCTTTGAGCCGACGCTTATGCACTTCGAGGCTTTTTCTGACAAGATAGAGCTTCGAGATCATACAGTACTCTGCGCGATAGCCAAGCGTGAACTGCGCTACTCGACCCCAGAGCTTAACCTCGCCGTAGACCTCACTTTCGTAATCGCAAAGCAGCTTGACTGCCTGCTCTCTTGTCTTGACTGCATGGATTCCTGCTCGATTGAAGATGTGAGCAGTTTTAGTCTTATCCGAGTCCCATAGCTTAGGGTCAATAGGCCTTGCGTCAGCCTTGAGTACAGGCCCTTCCCAGTCAGCGTGAGCAGCAACGGAGCAGAGCAGCCAGCCGTCGTCTGATTTACCGAGATTCCAGATTCGCCAGGCGGTGATAGGCCCTTCCTTCCTCGTCGGCCGTCTGCGCCAGATAGGAATCTGCGATGTGTCAGGATGTAGAACTGCCATTTGCTCTTGCTCCCTTATGATTGCTAGCGCCTCGTCGTTCTCGTCGTCGAACCATGCTTGACCAGGATAGATGTAAAACGTCTTCGCTAGTCCCGGCTGAAACAAATGCGAGAACGTCGTCATGTCAGTGGCGTCTACCATTTCTTGCGTAAAACCGTACCCGCAAGACGCGCAGACATACGTAGCTGAACGAAAGTCATGCTCCGTCTCCCTGCCGCATTGCAAGCACGGACAGTCCTTACTTTGCAGGGACAAGCTCGGGCGTCTCTACTGAATCTGGGTCTTCGATAGGCAGAGCCTCAAAAGGCACCGCCTCAGGGTCGCACTCGAAGATTTCTTCAAGATCGCCAAGACGCATAGATTACTCTCCGTACGCTGTGCAGGGACAGTTGATTTCTCTGCATGGTAGCCTATCAGTCTCATCCACCGGCCCGTGCAATGTTAGTGAATGGCCGCAGTCAGAGCAGAGATGAACTACGTACTCACTAGTCGTCGCGGTCTTCATAATTCCAGTGAGATACGACGTAATCCTGCTCCAGCCTGCTCTCGCGAGAAACGGGGTCGTTGAGTACATGAACTGAATGGTACTCGCACATTCCGTAGTTCATACACTTGCTTGTTTCAAGCCTCCAGATGCCAGTGCGCTCACAGCGTTTGATCTCATTGCATCGTGCGAGCACACCCTTGAGCCACTCGTCGATCTCAAACTGATTGCGGGCAGTCAAGTGCCGCTTGAACTTCGTTTCGCCTGACTTGTAAAGCCCAAGGGCATTTACCATCGCTCCACCGACTCTGCGATTGGTCAAGCGGCCAAGGCCCCAGATATATCCTGTCATCTGGTTGTCAGGCTTGTACTGCTGGAAGTAGTACGTCGAGTCGTCTTTTCCTAGCACCGTCGTCGTCTTGTGATCGAGCACGTAGACTGTCCCGCTAAACTCAATCGCAGCGTCAATGATGCCGCCGTACTCGACGGACTCAAGGGCTTCGTTACAGTTGCTACACTTGCCGGTCGTGACATCATCTTCACTTGCGTAGCCGAGGATTGAGCAGCTCTGGCACTCAAGGTAGAATCCTGTAGGAATTGTGAAAGCCTGCTCGACGATAGGCCCGTCTGAGCCTTCGAGTAGCTTCCAGGATTCCTTGGGGTATTCTCTAATGTAATTCCCGAGAACCTTGAGGGCATAGTCTCGCGTACGGAAGTCGTCGCTCGGCATTACTTCAGGCCAGCGAAGGAAGACCATCTTGAGCGCCTTCTCAAAATCGCCGGTGCGATACCACTCAGCGAGTCCGGAGTGAATGACGGTTCCGAAAGAGAGTGATGGCTTACGCCGCAGCGGAACGAGTCCACGTCTGATTCGGAGATCGTACTTTGCTGGACAAGTGAACTGCTCTAGTGTGAAATTATCTACTTTCATTTCTTCTCCTTTTTGGCGCTAGACTCCCCGGTCCCGCGTGGGGCGGACCCCAACGCCGCCCGCGCGATACCTAAGAGGTGTACCGCCTTGACTAGGGCATCATACTGCGGGGCGCTTTCGCCTACGGCGCTCTCCGCAATCACGAAGCCCAGCGCCGCATCCGCGACTCGTTCTAAGCGGGCGCGGAGCCCGTCTGGGGCGAAGATAGACCCCGGTAACGGCGCACACGGTGCTCCTTGGTGGCGGACCCCACACGCTGCGCATCGCTCAAGTCGGGGCGCGTCCCCGGAGTCGGGCAGCAAGACGCCATGCGCGAGCAGCCACTCGGCCTTCTCCTGATTCGTGCGATACGGCGGCACGCGACTCAGTTCGTCGAGCATTGCGGCCAGCCGCTCCGGGCCCTGCACGGATTCGGTCACGATTCCCCCGGCATTGCGTTGACGATCTGGCGCGCCTCATCAGCAAGTTCACCTGCTTGGCGCGCGTGCCCCACATCGTCGTCCGGTAGTTCGGCAGCCAGTAACAGCACCGCTTGCGCGAGCTTGATTACTGCGTCTCGTAGGTCTGCACTCATGTCGTCTCCTTTTGGGCCGCGGCCGCCAGAAGGTATTCACATCGAACGGGCACCGTGATGCGCTCGCGTTGACCTGGATAGCGACCAACTGGCAAGTCAACCATCCCGTACACGGTGGCGATTCTTGCTAGCCCAACGACGTATGAGACAGTCATGCTGTCTTGGGGTGGCTCGGGTTTATAAAAACTCGTTTGCGTGACTAGCGGCTTAAGCGCCCGCCAGATGTTCTCCAATGTGAACACGAGCGTCCCGTCGTGTGCAGAGCCTCTGCGTATGCGATACTGTGGTATGACTGCAGGATCGAATGTGATATGATCGCACTTCACGCCTTGTAGTTGTAGCCACTCCACAGGATTGAGGTATTCACGATGCGACTTCACTTGTCCTCCTGGGCCGCGGCCGCCAGAAACGCCGCCACCCCAGCTAATCGTACTTCGTTACGTGCAATCCGTTCGTACTGGTCAATAGCGTGTTGTGTGGGGCTCGCGGTGCAGTCCTCCGGTAAGTCTGGAACGGCAACGTCGAGCATCGCTTCTACGCAGGCCGCGAGTCGTGCATCGACCCGCTCGGCCCATTGTTCGTTACAGGCTTGCGCGTGCCAGCGCCCACTCAGGGATGGCCCATCGTCGCAGTATGCGTACCGTTCGCACTCGCGGGGCGTACTCGTCCGTACCTGCTGAACCGCCGCCACCAGCTGAGTACGGAGATCAGACACTGGGAACTCGCGCAAGCACATCAACTTCGCGGATGAGAATGAGTTCCTCGTCCTCGTGCTCGATCTGTGTGCCGGAGTACTTGCCGTAGATAACTACGTCTCCGACCTTGAGACTCATCGGAATTATCTCACCGTCGAAGCCCTCGACCTTTCCAGGACCTACGGCAATGATAGTTCCTCGAACTGGCTTTTCCTTGTGGGCTTCGGGAATGTAGATATGCCCTTTCATCTCCGACCCCTCGATAGGCCGAATTGCTACACGGTCACCAAGAGGTTCAATCGTCGTCGTCATGGGCCCACCTTCGTGAATGCTTCTTTCGCATTACGTGCGTAGAGGGTCTTGAGCCAGTGGTCGAGCTTCCCGGCTGTCTCACGGATGTTCTCTGCGAGCTCTAGTGCGTGCGCTGAACTCGGATCGAGGAGAGGGACGATAGAGTCGATAGCCTCCTCAATCTTTCTCGCTCCACGCCGAGATTCGAGCAGGGCCTGCACAGCAGCCTCAACTACTCCTGGCTGTGCTCTAAGGAAGTCTGGCATTTGCCTTGTCCTTCGCTTTCTCAATGTCAATGAGGAGCGCGTCGCGCTTAACTACGCGAAGCACGTATGCATTCTGCTGCCTGTCGAAAAGGAGCGCTCTGCATTCTTTGTGCAGCATTAGCCACATGCTAAGACAGAGCGCCCCTATGAAGCCACTTCCGCTAAACGCGAGATAGTCTTCCTTGTTAGAATGCGCGAGCGTTTCAGCGATCTCCTCGATGAGTCTGATGTGCTTGAAGACCGGAAAGTTTCCTCTCGTAACTGGACGAACGGCGCCGAACTTAGCGGCAGATTCGTAGTTATGATCTGCTGCCATGTTCGTCAGAAAAACAACCACCGCTTCGCGTTCAGTCATGCAGGAATCAGCGTCTCCTCAGCGAGTTCGCCCTTCTTGAAGGACTCGAAGAGCTTCATATGCACTAGCGCTCGCTCCATCTGCTTGTCCCGACTTGCTTCCAGGAACTTAATGGTAACTGCTAGGAACTGCCGCCTCGCAGCGAGCTTCACAGGTTCGAGTCCGGGATTCTCTTCCATTGCTGCTTGAAGAGCTTCTATCCCAGACTCGTACCCATGAGCTTTCCACGCAGCGTTCAGCGCTCCATCGCGAAGGAACTGCTCGCGAAGTGGAGGATTTACCTGTGAGAGCAGGTACTCAGCCACCGATGACCTCAGGAAAGGTCGCGGTCTTGATGCCCTGCGCCGCCTCGTTCCCAGAGCAGTCCTTGCACACGACTGGGTGCCCATGCTCTTCGGTGAACTCCGTCCCGCAGAGCGAGCAGACCTTGCCGTTGGTTACTTCCTCATCCGGCTCTTCCTCAGTCTCTTCCGGCTCCAGGTCTTCCTCGAAGGCGCCAGAGTCGCCCTCATCTGACTGCTGATTCAGCAGGAAATCATCCAGCTCGTTCATTGTCTTCTCCCGCTTCAGGTTGAACTACAGTGAACAACAGTTGTACATTCGCTACGCTTGTCCGGATTTGGACAAGTATTTAACTGCGTTCTGCAGCAATATTAGCTCATCGTTGGCTATGCCAAGCAGTAAGTTGCAGCGGTGGCATAGCGCGCCCCTTGACAGACCAGTTTTGTGGTCGTGATCTAAACAAGGCGCCTCCATGACGTCCTTGCAAACTGCGCACTTCCCATCTTGCTCAACGAGAAGCCGAAATAAATCCTCCGCGATACGTTTCCGTTGTTTTGTTTTCTCACTTCTTCCACCAGCGTTTCTAGCCAGCGCCTCGGTGAACTCCTTCTCGCCAAGCCTGGCTAGTAAATACGAGCGAACACTTCGTCCTCCGATAGCCTCAGACACTTCTATCTGTCTGAGGCTAGCACCAGCGAGAAATGAAGACAGTGTTCGTTCCTCCCATCCGAGCTTGCGACGTCTATATCTCATAACGCTCCGTTGGTTGGACAAGTGGCGTCATCCTGTTTCTCAGGACCGAGTCGGTTGTGCCTAACTATCCGGCAGTTTCACGCACTCGGGCGTCTTACCGCCTTCACACGCCACTTGTCCAACATTTCGAGGTCATCGAGGTACCTTTTTATGTCTACACGCTTCCTGCTGTTTGCGAGAGGGGAGGCGGAGAATCGAACTCCGCTTGCCTTTCGGCACCTTAGGCGATTCCCTGCGTCAGTCGTATCCACTAGCGGTGCATCCAGAGTTTCAGGCTCAGCACCCTCCGACACAGTTTCACGCTTCTCCCCAAGCCAGACTCGCGGAGATTACTTCCTGGCCGAGTGTTATATCCTGCCTTCCTCGACCTGCGCGAGCGGGAGTCTTACGACCCCTTTTTGCTTCATACGCGAGCCTAAGCCGTCAGCTCTTCGACTCGCGTCATGTCAATCTCTCCCCTTGCCACCTTCTCGAGGAACGCGGCGATAGCATCTCCGCTCTCCCCGCCCAGCTTCTCGGCTGCGGAGCGCGCAGCGCGAGCTGCACGGCTAACCGGGGTGCTCTCGCCAACAACGCGAGTACCCGGCCGGAAGTCGACCTGCGCCTTCGCGATCTCATCGTCGGACTTTCCGGCGATAGCCATACGGCGCGCAGTCGACTGGAAGCTGACTCGCGTGGAAGTACCGTCGAGAATCCGAAGGATACCTTCCTCGCCGTAATACTCACGAGCCGCATCCGCGTTGTCCCAGACCAGAATCGGCCTGAGGCCCAGCGTGTCCTTGCCATGCTTGGTCTTGACTTCCTCGAACTCGAAATGCGAGCCCGTAGGAGCCTGGACTGTCAAGGAACTCATAGATATCACCTCCTTTCGGGTATAGATGTACTGCTTAAATGGGCCAGGTGCTTTTAGCATCTCGGCCACCCGAGACCGCAGAGCGAGCTCCACGTTGCGTCACCTGGCGCCGTCCTAACGGACTGACGCCGCCGAGTAGCTGTTACTCATCTTAGCGGCGGAGACATTCGCCGTTACTCCCAGCGCTTTGTAGTGCGTGCGCCTTTCCACCTTGCCCATGTCCGTGCCAGCGAAATCTACGTCATGGGCAGTTAGAAAGGGCGGACGCAAATCTCTACCTGATCGAGTCTTTCCAGATACTCCTCTGGAATGCTGCGAGCAGCCTGAATCGCGACCTGCTTGTCATCCGCCGCGAGTACGAACTCAGGCTTGACTAGCAGGACATCAGGCCCTTGCGTCTCGTTTCCGTTCGCGTCCTTTGTCACCTTTGGGTGATAAAGAACTGCGTACTCAAAGAGCTTCTTTGCCACAGTGATACTACTCCTTTCAGAGCGATTCGAGAGTTTCTGCCCACTCGGCTACGACAGTTTCGTATTCTTCGACGACACTGATGTACTCGCCTATCGAAGTCTGGATGCGAGTGTTGACGCCAAGCTCCTGGTTCTCTGGAACATCGGGAGGAATCTCCTCGATTCGGAGGATGTTTCTTCCGACGATCTGGAGCTTGCACTTGAAACGCTGGTGTCCCATCTTGTATGCAGCAGTAACTACGATTAGATGCTTGCTCATCGCCTGTACTTCCTTTCCACCACCACGTCGCAATCGTAGCGCTCACCGAGGAGCTTACAGAATCCCTCGCTGGCTGGAAGTCGGAGGATAATGCGTCTGACGATTGCGTGCTCAGCACGGTAGCCGTAGGAATGCTCAACGACACGACCGTAAAGGCCAACGAAGCCGTAGGCTGTGGGATGGTAGCTCTCGATTAATCTCCGCAGCAATGGCTCGGTAGGCTTGATGGCGTAGATACCGCTTCCGCTGTGCTCATCAGGCTTTCGGTCTGCGTGGATGATGGGCCCTTCCCACATCACGTCTCCGTGAGTCACCGAGACAAGCACATCCGCCTGCAGATGCCATCCTCGCAGGGCCATAATTTCGCCGTAAACCTTCTTCATCGGCTTGGGAAAGTCGGCTCGTGCTTTGAGGAAGACATCGCTTTCACTTCGGCCTGCGTAGTACCTCCCACGCCAGGTGAGTTCGAAGATGAAGCCCTTGTCTCTGGGGGTTGTGCGGAAGTGCCGTGTTATCTTGACGCCGTTCAGCTCGTGAAGGACTTTTTCTCCTGGGTTCGGAGTGCCTTTCACGACCTCGGTGCCATCGAAGGAACGCACAATCTCATCGAAGTCAGAAGGGAGCACATTCTCTCCATCCCGAACTCTCTGCATGATGTGACTGAGCGCTGACCGATTGCGCTGGCGGTTATACCGGTGCATCTACCTTCTCCGGAACTCGCGCTGGATTAGGCTCGACGGGAACCTTGCCAGGAACTTCCGCTGGCTTCGGTTCGAGAACGACTTCAACGACGCGGAGTGGGATTCCGAGTTCCATGCTTGCCACCTTTCCCGTTTCATTTAGGGTATTACAGATACTTCAACGCAACTGACGCTGCTCGCTGCTTTTCTTTTAGATACGGCAGTATATCCGTAAGAAACCTAATCGCCTCGGCACTTCGTAAGCTGAGAACATGGAAGACCTTGGCTCGTGGTGAATAGGACTTCGCGACTGCGAGCCGTCCTCCCCAAAGTTGCTGTAGCCACTCAAGAACAGGTGGATACGTGTTTCCTATTGCTGGCCATCTCCTATCTTTCAGATGACCTTCCGCGTCGAAGAACGCCGCCGCATACGCTTTGTCAACTTCGGATGGCGGATTCGGCATCCCCCATGGTAACACATCTTGATTCAGGGCGCAACCCATTACACCAGCTTGCCATCGAGATGATCGAGTTCGTGCTGAACTGCCTGCGCAGCGAGGCCTTCGAGATATGCCTCTCTTGGCCTGCCTTCAACGTCCTGCCACTCGACCTTAATGCCGATAAAGCGCAGGACACGAGCAACCTTCCCTGGCAGAGAAAGACAGCCTTCTTTCAGCGTCTCTTGCTTCCCGACGCGGCCAGTGATCCTTGGGTTGATGAGTGCTTCGACAAATCCATGAGCTGCGACAACAGCCACACGGACGCTCTTGCCTATCTGAGGCGCGGCTAGTCCTATAGCCTTTGGTTCTCGGCAAGCGCGCTGTGTGTCCCAGAGATTCTTAACAAGGCTTTTCAGCTTCTTGTCAAAGACTGTAACCATCTCTGCAGGCTTGTGGAGAACTGCCGCACCGTTAGTACGTATCTTATACACTGTCATACTTCCTCCTTAAACACAAGCTCTCGCCATCCCTCAGGGAGCTTGCAGTTTCCGGGCGCACCTACGAACATCGGAGCTATCTGCCTATCTGTGTAGCCGGCGAGGCCACAGCCGATGCGAGTAACTGCGAACTCCAGCTCTGGATGCTGCTCTGCGAAGAGCACGAAGTCTCTTACATGGTCGAAGATACGAACCAGCGGTAAGGACCTTATCTTCTCGTCCTTGGTTGGGATAGCATAGGAGTTGCCCTGCAAGCCTATCCCTTGGCCGTAAACTGCCCCATGCTCTTTCACCGCGTCAGCGGCTGCGCCTGCTCCGTGAAGGCCAGCTAGGTTAGAGCCAAAGACGAAGATCATCCTTTCCCGCCTCCTGGCTGCTTGCGATAGGAGGTTAGCTTACTCCAGAACGAGTGATGCCCTCCCTCAACGGCAGGAATATACTTCCAGACTATTCCCGCTTCGTCGAGGGCGAATAGCACAGGGGTGTTAGCACCTCCACCCGCAGCAATCTGCACGAACTTTAAGTGCGTAGGCTTTTCCATAGCTCCTTAGAAAGGAAAGGGTGGCTTGTAGCAGCCCCTGCTGCAATGTGGCTCTAGCCCAAAGAAGCGATAGCTTCCTCCGAGAATAGCACGAGCTTTGAGGAAGACTATCGCCCTCGCGGAGCGAGGAGTGTCTGACCACTGAACGAATCGGTAGCCTCCAGCATCTAACCGAGCATGCCAGAGGCCATCGAAATGTAGAAGTGTGAACTTCACAGTGCGATGTTCGCCTTCACGAACTCGAAACCGAGTACGCACCGGCCATCCTCACACTGAACGCGATTGCCCGTTCTCGTCCACTGCCGTCCAGCGGACTTTGCCTCAAAAATGAGGCTCTCGAACAACTCTTCCTGGCTTTTCGTGAGCATGCTACCTCCTCATTTAGTTGTACAGAATTGGACTGCTTACAACCACCCACGAGGCTCCTGACAGTAGCCGGAAAAGCGGGTCTCGAACTACCGTCAGGAACTGCCGGCCTCGTGGCAATCGAAGTGAGAGGAATCGAACCTCTCACCTCGCGAACTACTCTATCTCATCGTGGTGGATGAGCCGAGTGATGGTATAAGCCTTATCACCCGTATCCTTCCTCACCAAGACGCGCCAGCGTCTGTTGACTCGGAACTCATACGAGGCTCCACCGAACTGCGCAGCGCGCTCTCTCACCATGCTTCTCTCCAACTTCGTGAAGCCCAGGCCGGAGTATGTCTCTCCGAGCGAAGCGAACTTTACCAGCGATGCTCGGATAGGACCTGTCAGCCCGCTGACTTCGAACTCCTTGAGAAACTTCTTCTCGTATCGAATCCTCCAGTTGTTGATTGCTGAGGTTACTGGAAAGCCTGCACTTATCGCGACAGGCTGTGAGAGTACCACATCTGACTCTGGCACTGATGGAACATGAAGCGGCCCTGTCGGGAAGCGCTCTGTTGGCGCAACTGCTATCTGCGCCGCTCCTCGTCGTACGCGCTCGTCTATTCTCTTGTCCAGTTCCTCGAGGAGTAGCTTGAACGCGGTTACAAGCGGGTCTTCTGCGTCCGAAGTGACCGGACTTATTCCCATCTTCAGGTGTATTGGTCGCAGCTCCGGCGCCACGCTGCCATTCTGTCCTAGCGCCTGCAAGATCGCCTCGACGCTGGCCTTGGTAAGTACCTTGCCCTGCTGGGCGTTGGTAAGCGTACCTACGCTCAGTCCTGACTTCGCCGCAAGTTGTTGCAGCGTCATCTTGGCCTGTGCGCGAAGCTCCTTCAGGTTCTCTATCTTCGCTGTTCCTATGCTCATCTCTCTCCCCTTTCATCTACGGTAATGCACCCAGGCTCCGATGCTCCTGTCCCATGCCCAGTAAACCTTTCCGTGACGGCATTGGTCTTTCTCACACCAGACCAAGTGCATCTCGCCGGAGTTCCACTGGAAGAAGCTCATAGTACGCCTCCGAGTTCGCGAGACAGCTTCTCCGCAGTGACCAAGTCCTCCTCCATCGTAACTTGGTTGTAGTCTGGGTCACCGAGCAGGTCTCGTGTCTGGTCTATGAAGATATCTAGTGCCTGCTCTAGCACCCGCCTCTCGGCAGCATTTTCTGGCTGAATCATAGCTTCATCTCTCCTTCTTGAGAATAACACGCCACAGCGCTCTCCGTGCTCGAAATGCACAGCGAACGTGGAGATAGTGCGACTCCTGCGCTAGAAGCTCAATTCCTACTTCCCGCAGCGCATTTACTACTACTGTCCACACGCCTATACCACCTGTGCGAGGCGTGCTCTTCTCCTCTCCGCAGAGTGCGCAGCGCCTCGCGCCGAGCGAATGAGTCATCTGGCGTTCCTTTGTCATAGCCTCGCATGCTCTCTCTCATTCGCGGCTTCGAGCGAACTCGCGATACGGTCGAGGAGCATGAGTAGCGCTGCCTCGAACCTCGTATCGCATACTACCTCAACCTCCCTGTTCTCGTCAGGGTTCCAGATGCGCGCTTTCATAGCTTCACTCCGAGTCTGGTAGTTATCGCTTCCAACGCCCGAAGATACTGCTGCATTGGAAGGAAGACATGATGGATGTGGAAGTTTCTCCCCGTCGACGTTGGTGGTAGTTCTCCGCGAATCGAAGCGAGGAACCACAAGTACTCATCGACGAGGAGTTTATTCCAACACCTCGCGATGTGAATGTGAGCGAGCAGATACTGCTGCAGCGTGACTGGTATGTCATCAGGACGAGGCGTGAGCTTCGGCTGCTCCGTAGGAGCCTTCCACTGCCTCCGCGCTTTCCTCGTCCACTTCGCACGGAGCGCAAAGCGGTTAAGCATCTGCTACCACCTTCCTTTCGATTTTCCCCGAGACGCGGAGCGATGTTTCGTCAGAGAAACTGACTTGCTCCTTATGGACAATTCCACCTACCCTCGCGACAGTCTGTCCATTCACATGGACGTACAGCGTGTGCTTCCCGACGATGTTCTTCGCCAGGATGATCTCGATGTTGTCGTCGGCATCTGCTAACGCATCAAGAAATGGTAGTTCTTTCGACGGTTTCACTTTTCCCTCCGGGTTCGCTTGTCCGGGTTTGGACAAGGCCGTTTTTCAACGCCCTTCAATATACACGATCTTGATTCAGTCCGCAATGTAGTTGTTCAAGCGCACGGACCTTCACTTCGGTTCGCCTTCGGGGAAGATCAGCCTCGGCTCGTTAGGCACAGTCACAGGCATCCATTCTGCTTCAATGAGCCGCTGAATCTTCGGGTCGTTGTCTTGCACCAGCTCCATCCTCGACCGAATGGCCGCAAGCTTCTGCTGCACAAAGATTTGCGCGTCCTCCCGCGAGCGCACTATCCCTATCACATGTATCTCTGGCCTACGCACAAAGATCACACACAGCTCGATACC
>Ga0184608_10000025_pt1 | contig 29421 bp, 27 predicted proteins | sample PLM1_30_coex_FD_133010 | JGI IMG/M metagenome (GOLD analysis project Ga0184608, IMG submission 133010) | Groundwater sediment microbial communities from an aquifer in East River, Colorado, USA - PLM1_30_coex | ecosystem: Environmental > Terrestrial > Soil > Riparian zone | place: USA: East...
GCCGGCAGGTTCGTCGACGGCTCGGTCGGAAAATGCTTCGCCTACGGCGCGCAGCGTGGCCGGTTCCTGGTGCAGGGCGGGGCCGACGCGCGGGCCGCGATCCGACTCTCGGGCGCGCGGGTCGTGTTCGGCGGCGATCTCCGCGGCTTCGCGTTCGAATACATGACCGGCGGCACCGCCGTGGTGCTCGGCGATCCCGGACGGTGGATCTGCTCGGGCATGAGCGGTGGTGTTGTCTTCCTGCGCCACGATCCCGCGCGCGGCCTGGACGACGCCACGCTCCGCGATCGATTCGCGAAAGGCGCGAAGGTCCATATGCGCGCGCCGCGCGACGAGGATCTTCCCGCGCTCCGCGAGCTGATCGATGCGTATGCGGACGCGCTCTTCGCGAGCGAGCAGCCTGAGGCGGCCGGCTATGTGCGTTCGCTTCTGGACGATCCGGCTGCGCATTTCCGCGCGATCCGACCTGGAGCGGACATCACGGACCAGACCGTCTCTACCGAGTAGCGCCTCGTCGGCGCCGCCGCATAGTCTCGGTGCGTGAGCGCTTTCGCCCTCGGTCTGATTCTTCTGTCCGCCGTCTTTCACGCGACGTGGAACCTGCTCGCGAAGCGCGCGGGTGCCGACACGCCGTTCCTGTGGCTCGCATATGTCGTCGGCGCAATCGTGTTCGCGCCGTTCGCGATCGGCATCCTCGTCATCGCCCGGCCCGAGCTCGGTTGGCCTGCGCTCGTGTTCATCGCGGTCGCGATCGGTCTGCAGACCGTCTACTTCGCGACGCTGACCGCGGGGTATCGCGCCGGGGATCTCTCGCTTGTCTATCCGATCGCGCGCGCGAGCGGTCCACTCCTCGCGACGATCGGCGCGATCGCGATCTTCGGCGAGCACCCGACGCCCGTCGCGATCGGCGGAGCGCTCGCGATCGTCGCGGGCGCGTTCTTCCTGACCGGCGATCCGCGCGCGCTGCGTCGCGACGGTGCGGGGCGGGCCGTCGGCTTCGCGCTCGCGACCGGAGTGGTCATCGCGCTGTACACGCTCTGGGACAAGACCGCGGTCTCGGTCGTGCTCATCCCGCCGCTCCTCTATGACTGGACGACCGTCGTCGGCCAGGCGATCGTCGTCACTCCGATCGCGCTTCGGCGCCGCGCCGCGGTGCGTGAGGCGTGGGCGCGCCACCGCGGTGCGGTCATCGGCGTGGGGGTGCTGAGCCGGCTCGCGTACATCCTCGTGCTCACCGCGCTCGTCGTGAGTCCGGTGTCGTACGTGGCGCCCGCACGCGAGATCGGCATCCTCATCGGCGCGATCCTCGGCGCGCGTGTGCTCGCCGAGGGCCACGTCATGCGTCGGGGTATCGGGGCCGCCGCAATGGTGATAGGGGTGCTCGCGCTGGCCCTTGGTTAATCATTGACCGATCCGACGTGTGTGCGGTTTGGCCGTCGCACCTAGACTGCCCGCAATGCGATTGCTCCGACTGCTCGCTCTCGTCGTCCTGATGCTCGGCCTGACCTCGGCTCCCGCCGCGGCGGCGGACATCCGGAGCGGCGACATCACAATCGAAGCGTCCGAGACCATCGAGGACGACCTCTATGTCGCCGGCGGGAATATCGCGATCAACGGGACGATCCACGGCGATCTCATCGCCGCCGGGAACTTCATCAGCGTCGACGGCACTGTGACCGGCGACGTCATCGCCGCCGGTCAGAGCGTCACGATCCGCGGCCAGGTGGGCGGCAGTGTCCGCGCCGCGGGCAACACGGTCGTCCTCGATGGAAAGGTGACGAACGATCTCCTCGTCGCCGGGAACGAGCTGACGATCTTGAGCAACGGCCGGGTCGGACGCGATGCGATCGTCGGCTCGACGAACACGACGATCAGCGGTCAGGTCGGGCGCGACCTTCAGGCAGGCAGCACGAACGTGAAGATCGACGGCGGCATCGGCGGAAATGTTCTCGCCTCAGTCGACCGGCTTCAACTGACCGATCGCGCGACGGTCGGCGGAAACCTCAAATACACGAGCAAGACGGAAGCTCAGATCGCAAACCCAGCGTCAGTGAAGGGCACCGTCGAGCGCCAGATTCCGGAAAGCGGCCGCGCGCCGCTCGTCACGGGCCCGGCCGCGCTCGTTCTCGAGTGGCTGAAGGGCCTGATCGGTCTGCTCATCCTCGGCATCCTCGTTGTGTTTTTCTTCCCGGGCTTCTCGCGTCGAGCCGGCGAGGCGCTCGTTCACTCGCCATGGCTGACGCTGGCGATCGGCGCGCTCGTCCTCGTCGGCCTGCCGATCCTCGCGGTCGTGTTCTTCGCGGTCGGCGCACTCATCGGAGGCTGGTGGATCGGGTTCGTCGTGCTCGCGCTCCTCGTCGTCGCCCTCGCGCTCAGCATCCCCGTCGCCGCGGTCGGCATCGGCGGAGCGCTGCTGCGCATCGCGCGACGTCCCGTGCCGGTGTGGTTTGCCCTTCTCATCGGTCTCATCGTGCTGCTCCTCGTCGCGCTCATTCCGATCCTTGGCGGACTCGTGATCTTCTGCGCTCTGCTGTTCGGCATGGGCGCCACGACGATCGCGGTCGTCGGTAACCGGCGCGCAGAGGTCGCAGCGGCCTAGACCGACGGGAACCGCGAGGCGGACGCGGTTGTATCGAGGATGATGAAGATGCGGCCCAGACGCATCATCGTGCTGGCGTTCGCTTTCTTGCTCGCCGCATGCAGCGCGCAGGTCGCCGCACCGCGGCCGACCGACACGCCTGTCGCGACGACGAGTCCAACCGCCACCCCGCGGCCGACGAACGCCACGAACGACGTTGTCTATCTACGGTCCGTCGGTTCCGGCGGCGTGACCAACATCCTGGCGATCGATGCGCGGACCGGCGCGACTCTTCGGACGCTCCCGGATGGCTCGCCGTCGTCCGATCGTTCGACCCTCTACGCGACAGAGGAGACGAACGGCGCCACGCAGACGCTGGTTCGACGGGTCGACATAGCGTCCGGGCGCGAGTCAGGGGCCTTCACACTCGGTGGGACCTATCACGCGATCTGGACGGACAGCGGCCAGGCCGCGCTCTCGCCCGACGGCCGTCACCTTGCGCTTTCGATCTACCCGTACAAGGTCGACGGTGAATGGGTGACCGGCTACAAAGTCGTTGACCCGGCGTCCGGCACGATCGAGGCGAGCTTGGACCTCAAGGGACAGTCGACCTACGGCTTCGTCGCGATGTCCCCGGATGGACGGTCTCTCTATCTCAATGGGCCCTTGGCGCTGAGTCCATCTGGGGAAACCGACTCCGGGATCCGTGTGTTCGACGTTCCATCGAGCACGCTCCTGCCTGCGAACGCGATCGCCGGCGCGGTCAAGCAGAGCGGCTTCCGCGCCGCTCCGGTCTTCTCAAAGGATGGCCGCTGGATGTTCAGCCTCGACGCTGGAAACCCGGTGGGCAACTGCACATCGTTCGATGGACCGAGGTGCAGCCCAAAGCCAGACGAGCGGCCGTACGTCGTCGCTCTCGATCTGGTATCGCGTCGCATGATGACCGTCGCCCTGCCGATGGAGCAGAGAACGACGGACTTCGAGAAGTACGTCCTCTGGTCGCTGGCGGTCGCACCGGATGGCGGCACGGTCTACGCGATCAATCCCGCGTTGGGCCTCATCGACGAGATCGACACGCGCCAGATGGTGATCCGTCGGACCTCGACGATCGTGGTTAGCCGCGCCGACACCGGACCCCTGTCGGCCCTCGGCCAACTGCTCTTCCCTGTGGCGCAGGCGAAGCGCTACATCACCGGCGGTGCGGTCTTGTCGCCCGACGGCAGCCGGATCTACGCCGTCGCGTTCAAAGGCATCAGCGTCATCGAGACCGCGACCCTCGCATCTCGACCCAATTACTTTGTGACCGACGAGGAATTTGACTCCCTTGCGCTAACGTCAGATGGCGAGCGTCTCTATGCGGTCAGCAACACGAAACGCACGATCGTCATCGTCGCGACACGCGATGCGGCGCGTCTCGGAGAGCTCAAGATCCCCGCGTTCGGCCAGACGATCGTCCGCATCGACAGCGCGCGGTAAGGCCGTCACTCGATAGCATGGCCGTGGTGTCCCCCACGGCACTGATCCCCATCCCCGCGAAGGTCACGCCCCGCTCGGGTTCGTTCGCGCTCAGCGCGACGACATCGATCGCTGCTGGCGACGATCTACGCGGCCCGGCGGAGCTGTTGCGCGATCAGCTGCGTCCCGCGACCGGTCTGCCGCTCCCGGTCGCGTCGTCGGCAATGGGGCCGGGCATCACCCTCGCGCTCGACCCTTCGCTCGCTAGCCTTGGCGATGAGGGCTATCGCCTCGCTATCACCACCGAAGGAGTCGCGATCCGCGCGCTCAAGCCGGCCGGCATCCGCCACGGCTCGCAAACGCTGCGGCAGCTGCTCCCGCCCGCGATCTTCCGCCGCGCGCCGGTCGCCCGCGCGTCCTGGGCGATTCCGGCAGTCGAGATCGAGGACCGGCCGCGCTTCGGCTGGCGTGGGAGCCATCTCGACGTCGGCCGGCACTTTATGCCGAAGGAGTTCGTGCTCAAACACCTCGATCTGCTCGCGCTTCACAAGGTCAACGTCTTCCACTGGCACCTCACCGAGGACCAGGGCTGGCGCATCGAGATCAAGAAATACCCCAAGCTCACCTCCGTCGGCGCGTTCCGGAAAGACTCCATGACCGCGCCGCGAACCAAGGACCCGGCGGCCCGCAAGTTCGCGGGCAGACCGCACGGCGGCTTCTACACGCAAGACGACGTGCGCGAGGTCGTGCGATACGCCGCCGACCGTGGGATCACCGTCCTGCCTGAGATAGAGATGCCGGGTCATGCGATGGCCGCGATCGCGGCGTACCCCGAGCTCGGCAACACCGGCAAGCCCATCGAGGTTCTGACCTATTGGGGCATCACCGACCACGTCCTCGGGGTCACCGATAACGTGCTGCGCTTCTTCGAGGACGTCTTCGACGAAGTGCTCGAGCTCTTCCCGTCGAAGTTCATCCACGTGGGCGGCGACGAGTGTCCGAAGACCGAGTGGCGGCAGACGCCATCGGCCCAGGAGCGCATGAAGAAGGAAGGATTGAAGAACGAGGACGAGCTGCAGTCCTGGTTCATCCGGCATTTCGATACGTGGCTCGCCAAGAAGGGACGGCGCCTCGTCGGTTGGGACGAGATTCTCGAAGGCGGGCTCGCTCCCGGCGCGACCGTCATGAGCTGGCGCGGCGAGGAGGGCGGGATCGCGGCGGCGAAGGCCGGACACGACGTCGTCATGGCGCCGAACAAGCCGACGTACCTGGACTACTCGCAGACCGAGCTCCCGACCGAACCGCCGGGGATCGGTAATCACAACTCGCTCGAGGCGGTCTACGCCTATCGGCCCGTGCCGAGGGAGCTCTCGGCGGAGGAGGCGAAGCACGTGCTCGGCGGGCAGGGGCAGATCTGGACGGAGTACATGCCCGATCCGAAGCGCGTCGAGTACATGGCCTGGCCGCGCCTCATCGCGCTCGCCGAGGTGCTCTGGTCACTGGACGCGACGCGGAACTGGGCGGACTTCCAGAAGCGTCTCGCAACGCACCTCGAACGACTCGCGATCCTCGACGTCAACTACCGCGGGCGGTTCATGCCGCCGGACTAGCCGGCACCTGGGTCTAAACTCCGGCGCCACGCGTAGGGGAGGCAACCGATGAAGACAGCTGACGTCGGGAAGCGCACAAAGTACGAGGGCTACAGGAGCTTCGATTATCTCGAGCCCGGAACGGACTACCGGGAGTTCAAGCTAGCGAAAGAGCTCGATCGGGTGCCCTCACGCAAGGTCGAAGTCAGCGACGCGCAGGAGCGGCGCGTGTGGCGTCTGCTGGACCAGAACCTCGCGATCTCGCTCCACGATCACTGTTCCGTTGTCCCCGAAGACGTCGATGACCTCGGGGACCAGCGACGTCAGGGGCGTGACTTCACTGGATACGCCGGCATGGCGCGCTCCGGCCTCGACGCGGTCTTCGACTGCATGATGGACGGCACGGGGACGATCACGTCGAAGGCTGGCTGGAAGTGGGACGACGTCATCTTCGACCTCGGGATGCGCATGGGCGACATCGCGCATCAGGACTTCGTCATCCGCGGCGAGTCGCTCGACGACATCAAGCGCGCGAAAGAGAACGGTCAGATCGCGTTCATCGCGTCGCTCGAGGCCGCGACGGCCATCGAGAACGAGGTCGACCGCCTCGACATCCTCTACGGACTCGGGATTCGTTCGTCTGGCATCGCGTACAGCGAGGCGAACACGCTCGGCAGCGGGCTGCGCGAGGCTCGCGACGGGGGTCTCACGGACTTCGGCCGCCAGGCGGTCAGGCGCATGAACAAGCTCGGCATCGCGATCGACGTCTCGCACTCCGGCGATCAGACGTCGCTGGACACGATTGAGGCGAGCGAAAAGCCGATCTTCATCACCCATGCCGGCGCGCGAGGGCTTTGGAACACCAAACGGATGAAGCCGGACGAGGTGTTGAAGGCGATGGCAGCAAAGGGCGGTGTAATCGGGATCGAGGCGGCACCGCATACGACGCTCACGAAGAAGCACCCAAAGCATTCGATCGAGAGCTTCATGGAGCACTTCGAGTACTGCGCCGCCTTGATCGGAATCGACCACGTCGCGTTCGGTCCGGACACGCTCTTCGGTGACCACGTCGGGCTCCACCACTACTACGCGAAGCAGCTGTCGATCGGCTCGATCAACCGTGGTGTCCAGTACGAGGAGGTCGAATACGTCGACGGCGTCGAGAACCCTGGGGAGGCATTCCCGAACATCGTCCGCTGGATGGTGAAGCACGACTACTCCGACGGTGACATCGGGAAGGCCATCGGCGGCAACGTGAAGCGAGTGCTCGAGGAGGCCTGGTTCCGTTAGGGCTTCGGAGTTAGCTTCGTTCCGCGCGTGACCGTGTAGGTGCGCGCCTCGCGGTCGAGGCCGCGTCCGCGTTCGCCCAGGTTCTTGGCGACGACCTCGCGATGTTGTTCGGTCCGGTTGCCGCCGAACTTGAACTTGGCGCGTACGTCGGTGACGGTGAGGCGCAGCCCGCGGATCGCGCCGAACTGCTTGGCGTACCGATTCTCGCCTGGCTCGACCGGCGCGTGCTTGCCCTCGGGTTGGAAGTGCGCGAGCTGTCGCTCGAGGATCTTCGCGAGGGCCGCGTCGTCGTCGATCGGCTCGATGTCGCACGCGAGCTGCACCGCGGCGTAGTAGCTCGTCGGCACGCCGTACTCATCCTGATTCCAGTGCCCCGGGATGTACGCGTACGCGCCGAAGACCGACAGGAGCGCCCGCGGTCGCTCTGCGATGGCCTCCCATACCGGATTGGCGCGCGCGAGATGGAGGAGCACCGTCTTGTCGCCATCCCAGATGAAGTGCGTCGGAACGACGACCGGAAGGTCGCGCGTCGGCGCGCCCGGGACGATGAAGTCGCCGAAGTCGTGCGTCTTCAAGAAATCGCGCCACTCGGCGTCGGACAGCGGCTCGTCGTGTCTATGGATCAGCATCGAGTGAATGATGAACGGTCGGGGCGGAGAGATTTGAACTCTCGACTTCTTGGTCCCAGACCAAGCGCGCTACCGGACTGCGCCACGCCCCGAACGGCTGATGGTGCGGAGCACGTGGCAATTGCCGCATACGAGCTCGCATTTCTCTAGCTCCGCGAGCGTGATTGTACGCGAGCGACTGCCCACCATCTCGCTGATGGAGCCGACCTTTTGGTGGCCGGGCAGGTGATCCCAGTGCATCACAAACACCGGGAATACTTGCCCACAATCTGCGCAAGGCACACCTTCTTTGAGCGCCGCCATCCATGCGCGCGCCTCCAACATGCGTGCACGCTGGCGGACTCGCCGCGCCGCCTTTCCGCGCTCGTGGTAGTAGCGGCGGTCGTAATCGCGACGACATTCGCGACAGTAGGAAAACTGGCCAGTGCGTGAGTTGTGAAATTCGCTCGCTGCTTTCCACAGCCCGCAAATCGCGCAGCATCTGAAAGGCGGGTCTACCGAAATGTCCTGAACACTGCCGAGCTCGCGGACTGGCTCGTCTGGAGTCCCCTCCGTCACGATGTACCTGTCCATTTACCCCAGCCGGCCCGCTGAAATGTCCGGATCGCGTGGCAGTTCGCACACACCAGCTGGCACTTGGCAATCTCTTCGAGGATCTCCTCGCGCGAGCGGCCTCTGAAGTCCGTGCTGATGTTGCCAAGCTTTGGAGCTCCGGGTAGGTGATCCCACTGCATGACCTGGGCGGGAAAGATCCGGGCGCAGTCGGTGCACGGCCTTCCGCTCTTGAGACCGAGGAGCCATTCACTGCGGCCTCGCTCCCACGCGCGGCTCGGCACCCGGGTGCCGCGTAACCGTTCGTAGCGATCGTGGTCGATCACGGCCCGGCATGGCCTGCAGTAGGTCTGCACGCCATCGCGGCGCGACTTGTTCTTGTGAAATTCGGAAAGCGGCTTCGTCTGGCCGCAGCGCGCGCAACGTTTCATCGGCTATAGACCATCCGTTCGATATCAACATAGATATCGACAGGGGCTTGCACGCCGTGGCGCGCCGCGAATCGGTTACGTCACCATGCCGTTGTGAAATCGCGTTCCCTCGCGCTCTCCGCGACTCTCGCGCTCGTCCTGCTGCCGTCGCAGCTGCCCGCGGCGGCGCTGCCACTCCTGCGCACCGAGTGGGATGCATCGAGTGCGGCGCTCGGGTGGGTCGTCTCCGCCTATCTGCTCGGGTACGCGGCCGCGGTGCTGGTCGTCCTTCCGCTCACCGATCGCGTGCGGCCATCGCGCGTCATCCTGATCGGCGCGCTCGTCACGGCGATCGCCAATCTCGGGTTCGCGTTCGGGGCGCACGACGTGATCACCGCTTCGCTGCTGCGAGTGATCTCCGGGTTCGGACTCGCGGGCGTGTACATGCCCGGCGTGCGTCTCGTCGCGCAGACCGCCGATCCGGCGCGCCGCGGTGGCGCGGTCGGTCTCTACGTCGCGGCGTTCTATCTCGGAGGTTCGCTCTCGTTCCTCGCGACGGGATTGCTGCTCGGGCCATTCGGATGGCGCGGGGCGGCGCTCATCCTCGGCGTTATCGGCCTCGCCGCGTTGCCGGTCGCTGCGATCAGCTCGCGCGGAATACCGGAGACGACCGGGGAGCGCGCGCACCTCGACCTACGCGTCCTCCGCAATGCGCCGCTCGTACGCACCATCGCCGCGTACGTCGGGCACTCGTGGGAGCTGTTCATCGTGCGCGCGTGGCTCGCCGCCTTTCTCGCGGCGGCCTTCGCGCTGCGCGGTCTCTCGCCCACCGACGCGTCGGCCACGGCGAGCCAGTGGGCCGCGCTGCTTCTCGCGCTTGGCGTTCCCGGGGTCTTCGTCGGCGGTTGGCTCTCCGATCGCGTCGGCCGCACGCGCGCCGCGCTCCTCTACGCCATCGGCAGCGGCGCGATCTCCATCGGTTTCGGGATGCTGCTCTCCGCGCCGTGGCCCGCGATCGTGGCGATCGGCGGGATCTACGGTGCGCTGGTCGCCGCGGATTCCGCGGTGTATTCGACCGCCGTGACCGAGCTGGCACCGGCCGCGCGCATCGGCTCAGCGCAGGCACTCCAGGCCGTCGCCGGGTTCGGGATCGGATCGCTCGGTCCGGTCGTCGCCGGCGTCGCGCTCGACCTCGGCTCCGGGTGGGTCGGCCCCTTCCTCGTCGCTGGAGTCGTCGGAATCGCGACCGCGCTTCCGCTCGCCCTCGCCCTTCGGGAGCGCCCGCTCAGCACGATGGAACGCACGTGATCATCGTCGTCGAGGGGCCGAGCGGCGCCGGAAAGACGACGTGGTGCCGAAACCACGCGGGTTCGAGCGCGCTCCTCGAAGGGCTCCCGGACCACTCGACGGTCCCCACCGACCCGCGTGGCGCGGCGCGGTTCTGGGTCGAGCGGAACGTCGCGCGGTGGCGGGAGGTCCTCGCGCGCGAGGCGCGCGACGGACTCGTCGTCGTCGACACGGATCCGTTCAAGCTTCACTTTGTCTGGACCCTGTTTCGCACCGGGCAGGTCAGCGAAGTTGAGTGGACGATGCAACGCGATGCTGCGCGCGATGCCTTCGCGTCCGGCCGCTACGCGCTCGCCGATGTGTTTCTCGTGTCGGACGTCGACATCGACACGCTTCGCGCACGCCGCGAGGCCGACCCCTCGCGCACGCGGCGCAACTTCGAGCGCCATGTCCTCCTGCGCGACACGTTGCTGCGCTGGTATGGAGCGATCGATCGGCTCGAGCCGGGCCGGGTCGTGTTCGGTCTACCGGCCGGCGGCATCGCGCCGGAGCTCGTCGCGAAAGGAAAGCGCGCGAGACGATCGGGGCTGGAGCTCTTCGACGAGCTGATGAAGGAGCTCGCCGCGGTCTGACGCTGGCGCTCGGCTCCAGGGCCGGCGAGAAAAAGAGCGCGCCCGTCAACGTAGGCTTAGAGCGAAAGCTCTGAAGGGGTGGGAGTCCATGTTCGCAGCCTGGGGGCGGTTCGTATACCGGCGGCGCTGGCCGGTCCTCGCGGTCTCGGGCGTCCTGCTCCTGGCGTCGATCTTCATCGTGGCTCAGGGCGGCAAGCTGCAATCCGGCGGTTTCATCGAGACGTCCGAATCCGGTCGCGCCTCGCGACTCATCGAGCGCGAGCTCCCGCGCGCGGGCACGGCCACCTTCACTCTCATCTTCTCGAGCGACACGCTGAGCGCGACGAGCTCGGAATTCCGCGCCGCCCTCGACGTGGCGCTCGCGCCCCTCCGGAAGGACCCGCGCGTGGCCACGATCATCACGCCCTTCGACGGCACCGCTCTCGACCCCACCCGGGTCATCTCGAAGGACGGGCACGCGGTGGCCGTCGAGGTCGCGGCAAAGGATGACCTCGCCACGGCCCGCGATTACTACCCCGAGCTGCGCGCGCTTGTGCGGTCCGACGCCCTGCGGATCCAGGCGACCGGCCTCCTCGCGATCAACAACGGATTCAACGAGGTGCTCCAGGAGGACCTGCGCAGGGCCGAGACCGTTTCGCTGCCCCTCGCGCTCGTGCTTCTCCTCGTCGTCTTCGGTTCCGTCGTCGCCGCCCTCGTGCCCCTCGGCGTCGGGATCCTCGCGGTCGTCGGCGGCATCGCGGGCATGTTCCTGGTCGCGCGCGTGACCGACGTGTCGGTCTACGCGCTGAACGTTGTCACGCTGATCGGTCTCGGCGTGGCGATCGACTACTCGCTCTTCATCACGAATCGCTTCCGCGAGGAGATGCGGCGAGGCCACAGCGGCAACAACGCGCTCGCGATTGCGATGGCGACATCCGGACGGGCGATCACATTCTCCGGGTTGACCGTCGCGATCGGCCTCTCCGGGATGCTCTTCTACCAGGGAACGTTCCTCTCATCGATGGGCATCTCCGGTGCGATCGTCGTCGCGAGCGCGGTCTTCTATGGCCTGACGTTCCTTCCCGCGCTCCTCGCGATCATCGGTCGCAACCTCGGGCGCGGGCGTGTGCCGTTCCTGCAACCAGATTCGGCGGGGACCGGCTGGTGGCACACCATCGCGACCACTGTCATGCGTCGCCCGCTCCTCGTCCTCGTCCCGGTCGTCGCGTTCATCCTCGTCCTCGGCTCGCCGTTCCTTCACCTTCGCCTCGCCAACAACGACGTGACGGCGCTGCCCAAGCACGAGGAGTCGCGCGCCGCGTTCGACCGGCTCGTCAACGAATTCCCCGGCGGCAACCAGACGCACATCACGGCCGTGGTCGAGTACCAAAGCGGCGACCCGCTCGCGCCAGCACGCGTACCTGCCCTGGTGGACCTCGCGAAGAAGATCGCAGCGCTCCCCAACGTCGACGCGATCACGAGTCCGGTCACGTTCGATCCGCGCCTCGGGCCGGCCGAATACGCCGCGCTCTACTCGCAACCGAGGGCGCAGCTCCCGCAGCAGCTTCAGGCCCTCGTTCGCGGCACGGTCGGCGAACACATCGTGGTATTCGACGTGGTCACGCAGAAAGACATCTACAGCGACGAGTCCCGGCAGCTCGTGCGCTCGATCCGCACGCTTCCGGCGCCGCCGGATGCCGCGCTCGCGGTCACTGGATTCACCGCGATCGACCTCGACACCGTCGACTTCATCGCGGGTCACACGCCCGCGGCGCTCGCCTACATCGTGGCCGCGACGATGCTCGTGCTGTTCATGCTTCTCGGCTCGGTGATCCTGCCGCTCAAGGCCGTCGTCATGAACCTGCTTTCGATCTCCGCGTCATTCGGCGCGATCGTGTGGATCTTCCAGGACGGCCACCTCGCGGCGCAGCTCGGATTCACGCCGGGCTCGATCGACCCGACCCTGCCGGTGATCATGTTCTGCACCGTGTTCGGTCTCTCGATGGACTACGAGGTCCTGCTGCTGTCGCGGATGCAGGAGGAATATCTGAAGACGCGCGACAACACGAGCGCCGTGGCTATGGGCCTCGAGAAGAGCGGTCGGCTCATCACCGGCGCCGCCGCGATCATGGTCGGCGTCTTCGCGGCGTTCGCGCTCGCGGACATCGTCCTCATCAAGGCGATCGGGCTCGGGATGGCCCTCGCCGTGGCCATCGACGCCACGCTCGTTCGCGCGCTCGTCGTCCCCGCGACGATGCGCCTTCTCGGCGATCTCAACTGGTGGGCGCCGGGGCCGCTCGCGCGCCTGCAGCGCCGTCTCGGCCTTTCGGAGTCGACGGCCTAGCACCCAAGCCATTTGGACCGCGTCGGTAGGATGAGCGCTCGTGCAAGCGGTGCAGGCGCCCATGCTGCGTCCCCTCGGTGTCGGTGACGTCCTCGACCGGACGTTCACGGTCTATCGAGCAAAGCCGCTTGTCTTCATCGGCCTCTCGGCGATCTGGTACCTCCTGCTCGTCCTCGTCTTCGTCGTGCTCGCCGTGGTGATCTTCGCCGGGGCTCTCGCGGCGTTCTCGAGACAGGCGACTACCCCAAGTCCCGAACAGATCGCCGGCGCCGCGGTCGGCATCATCGGTTTCGTCCTCGTCGCGGTGATCGTCGCGATCCTCTTGTTCGCGGCCCAGAGCGCGGCGCTCGTGGACGCCGCCGCGAAGCGGTATCTCGGAAAGGACGTCGCCATCGGCGAATCGTTCAGGGCAGGACTCTCGGCCTCACCCCGACTGTTTGCCGCCGGGGTTCTCGTCTTCCTCGCGATCATCGGTGCCTGGGCGGTGTTGGTCATCGTCGCCGCTCTCGCCAATCAGGGAATCGTCTGGGCGCTCGCCATCCTTGCCGGGATCGTCGCGACCGCTTTCCTCGGGTGCTCGTGGCTCGTGGCTCCGGTGGTCGTCGTGGTCGAGAAGATGGGGCCCATTTCCGCGCTCGGCCGAGCGTGGCGGCTCTCGGCCGGAAATCGCTGGCGGATCTTCGGCATCCAGGTCCTCCTCTTCATCCTCAACCTCGTTCTCTCGCTGCTCATCGGCGGCATCTTTGGCGGGCTCGCGGCCGCAAGTTCCCAGGGCGGTGCCGCCCCCGGTACGCTCGGGATCACCAGCGTGGTGCAGAGCCTCGTCAACCTCGCCTCGACGATCATCTGGGCTCCCGTCGAATGGATCGCGTTCACCGTGCTCTACTACGACCTACGAGTCCGCAAAGAGGCGTTCGACCTCCAGCTCGCCGCGGAGGCGTTGCCGCAGTCCTGAGGCGCGCCGTCGTTCTGGGCCTCGTTCTCTGGATAGCTGTTCCATCCAGCGCGTCTGCCGACACGCTCGCGCTGGACGCGTATCGCGCGCGGCTCGTGCAGGTTCGCGCTCTTGTGGACCGATCGCGCGGCGTCGGGACCGCCGATCGCGAGCGCATGCTCGCGCAGGCAAACACGCTTCTCCGGCAGACGACCGCGTTACAGACTCGCGGCGAGACCCTGCCGGTCGACGACGGGCCCATCGCCGATGTGCTCGCGGGTCCGAACGGCGCGAATAGCGCCCTGGCCATCCTCGATGCGTACATCGCCAACGCCGACCGCGCGGTCGACAGGAGCATCGATCCCGCGACCGCCGACGCCCGGCTCCGCGAGGTGCTCGGGAACACCGGCGACGCGGGAGCGTCAGCGTCCGGAGTCGCCGCCTTTCTTGACTGGATTTCCTCGCGTCTCGCGGCGTTCTTCAGCGGCCTCAGCGGCATCCCGGATCTGAATTTCATTCCGTGGATCGTCGCCGCTTTTGGAGCGGGTCTGGTCCTTTTCATCATCGCGACGCTCGGGCGCGGAGTCCGCGAGCGCGTGCGCCGCGAGGTGCTCTTACCCGATCGCGCGCTCGTCCCCGCCGACGACCCCGCCGCCCACCGTCGCGCGGCGGAGGCGGCGCTCGCGGGCGGACGTGCGCGCGAGGCCATTCACGAGCTCTACCTGTTCGTGCTCCAGTCGCTCGCGGCGCGCGAGCTCATTCGCTACGACCCAGCGCTCACCGATCACGAGCTGCTCCTTCGCGCTGCCGCGATCCCGAACGCCGACGCGCTCCGCGATCTCGTCGCGCTGTACGAGCGCGCGTGGTTCGGTTTGCGCGAGCCGGACGCGGCCGAGGCCGAGCGGGCGCGATCGCTCGCGACCCGAGTCGCCGGTTGAAACAGCTGCGGCGCGTCCACCCGCTCTACTACCTCGCGCTCCTTCTGTTCATCGCCGCTCTCGTCGCGAGCGCGCTCACCGCCGACACGTCAGGCGGCGTGGCGCGCTCCGCGTCGGTCTACGACAGCGGACCGGGCGGGACCGCGGCGCTCCGCAAGTACTTCGAGGCGATGGGCGCGTCGACCACGACCGTACAGGGCGACACGTTCGCGGCCGATCCGTCGGAGGTCGGCGTGCTCTTCATGCTCGGGCCGAGCGAAGCGTTCACCCAGCTCGACGTGGTCGCGGTTCGCCGTTTCGTGACCGGTGGCGGCACCGCCGTCCTCGCCACCGACGTTGGCGTATTCGAGCGCTCGCTTCTCGACGCGTTCGACGTCCACGTCGTCGGCGCGCTGGGTCCGGGCCGATACCCCGTCGGCGGCGTCGCCTTCGCCGATCCACCGACGCATGCGATCGCGCTCGATCGCGGGGTCACCCTCTCGTTCGGCGCAGGGCGCGTGCCGCTCGTCTCGACGTCCGGGCGTACGATCGTTGCGCTGGCGCGGGAGGGGTTGGGATCACTCATCGTGGTCGGCTCCGTCGCGCCGTTCCTGACCGCGGAGCTCGGCGAGGCGGACAACGGGCGGTTCGGTCTCGCCCTCGCGGCGCAGGCGATCGCCACTCGCCGGTCCGTTGCCTTCGACGAGTACCACCACGGAGTCCATCCGACCACCGATGTGCTCGTGCTGATGACGCGGACCTGGCCGGGCCGGGCGCTCGTGTTCGCGGGAGTGGCGTTCTTCCTCTACCTCGTCGCGAGCGGCCGTCGGCTCGGACCGGCGATACCGCTCGACCCGCGTCCGCCACGCTCGAGCCTCGAGTACATCCGCGGGTTCGCGGGTCTGGTGAGACGGTCCGGGCACGGCGAGATCGCACGCCGCAGATTCCGGCGCGAGCTCCGTGGCGCACTCGCGCGTGAGCTCGGGCTCGACCCGGAGACGCCGATCGGCGACATCATCGCCGAGATAGCGACGAGGGACCATCCGCGCGCGGCGCGCGCGCGGGCGCTCGACGAGGCGCTCGCGCGACCATTGCGCGACGACGCGCTCCTTCGTACCGTCCGCGAGATCGGTCTGGTCATCGGTACCCAGGGCAAAACAGGAGGGACGGCGTGAGCACCAAAGAGATCGCAGCCCGCTACGCGACCGAGATCCATCGCGTGGTCGTAGGCCAGGACGAGACCGTCGGTCTCTCGTTCATCGCGCTGCTCCTCCGCGGCCACCTCCTTATCGAGGGCGTGCCTGGAACCGCAAAGACCCTTCTCGCGCGAACGGTCGCGCGACTCATCGGCGGGACGTTCAAGCGCATCCAGTTCACGCCCGACCTCATGCCGAGCGACGTCGTGGGCACCACCGTCTACGAGATCTCGACGAGCTCCTTCCGCACCCGGACGGGACCAGTGTTCGCGAACGTCGTGCTCGCCGACGAGATCAACCGCGCGCCCGCGAAGACGCAGAGCGCGCTCCTCGAGGCGATGGAGGAGCGGCAGGTGACGCTCGAAGGCGACTCGCTCGCGCTGCCCGACCCGTTCCTCGTGCTCGCGACTCAGAACCCGGTCGAGTACGAAGGCACGTATCCGCTTCCCGAGGCCGAGCTGGACCGCTTCGTGTTCAAGGCGATCGTCCGCTACCCCAGCGCCGACGACGAGCGCGCGATCTTGCGAGCGCACGACCGCGGACAGCCGTCGGCGAGGATCGGTGACGTCGAGCCCTTCGCGCACGGCACGCTCGAGGAATGCCGCGCCGAGGTCGAGAACGTAACGGTCGAGGACTCCGTGCTCGACTACGTCGTCCGGATCGCGGCCGAGTCGCGACGCTCGCCCGATCTCATCCTGGGGGCGAGTCCGCGTGCGGCGGTACATCTCCTGCGGGCGGCGAAGGCTGCCGCGGCCATCGACGGCCGCGATTTCGTGACGCCCGACGACGTGAAGTCGCTGGCGACGCCGACGCTTCGCCACCGCCTCGTGTTGAAGGCCGAGGCCGAGATCGAGGGACTGGACGCGGACGCCGTCTGCAAGCGCGTGCTCGCGCGTCTCGACGTGCCCCGCTGAGCCGCCTCGCCTCGGTCCCGCTGCCTCGCCCGCGCCTCCTGGCGCTGATCCTGGTCGCCGCCCTTCCATTGGCGCTCGCGACGATCACACCGATCTTCGTGACCCTCGCCGCGCTCGTCCTCGTGGCGGCGGTCGCTCTCGCGATCGTCGATTTCCGCGCGACGCCGTCGCCATCGAGCGTGCCGATCGAGCGCGTCGCCCAGCCGCAGCTCTCGATCGGCGTCGGCAACCGCGTCGCGGTGCGGATGACGAATCCGTTCGCGCTGCCGCTGCGCGCCACCGTGCGCGACACGGTGCCACCGTCCTTCGACGTCGATCGGCGCACGGCCGAGCTCGTCGTTGGTCCGGGTCTCGTCGCCGAGACCACGTACGCCGCCCGGCCGCGACACCGGGGCACATTCCGCTTCGGCGACATCCACGTCCGCCTCCGCGGCCCGCTCGACCTCTTGCAACGGCAGGGTCGCGTGTCGGCCGACGCGCCCGCCAACGTGTACCCGGACCTGCAGGAGATCCGTCGCTACGAGGTGAGCCTCCGGCGCGGACTCGCGTACGACGCGGGTCAACGCCGCGCGCGCATCCCCGGGGCCGGCTCGCTCTTCGAGCGTCTGCGGGAATACCAGCCGGACGACGACCCGCGCTCGATCTCCTGGACCGCGACCGCGCGCCGCGGCCGACCGATGAGCGTCGAGTACGAGACCGAGCGCCAGCAGCGCGTGCTCATCCTGCTCGATGCCGGGCGGATGATGTCGAGCACTCTCGGTCGTTTGACGAAGCTCGACCACGCGGTGAACACCGCGTTGATGCTGAGCTACGTCGCGATCGCGAAGGGCGACGAGGTCGGCCTCCTCGGTTTCGCGGACGCCGTGCGCGCGTACGACCCGCCGCGCCGCGGACACCGGCAGTTCCTACGGCTCACCGAGAGCCTCCGTCGCCTCGAGGTGACCACGACCGAGCCCGACTATCGGGCCGCGTTCGAATTCCTGCGCTCGAAGACCGCGCGGCGCGCGTTCGCGATCGTGTTCACGGACCTCGTCGACGAGGAAGCGTCCCGCGGTCTCGTAGCGGCGGTCACTCAGCTCGCCGGGAACAACCTCGTGCTCTGCTGCATCCTTCAGGATCCGCAGCTCGCCGAGGCCGCGGCGCGTGAGCCGAGCTCATCGGGCGAGCTGTACGAGAAAGTTGTCGCGTCAGAGGTGCTCGATGCGCGACGGCGCGCGCTGGCCGTACTGCGTCGTCACGGTGTGCACTCCATTGACGTGCCGGCGGAGCGACTTTCCGTCGCGACGATCCAGCGCTACCTCGAGCTCAAGAAGCGCTTCTTTTGAACGACCGGCCGACGAGCGCGATGTAGGCCCAGAGCGCGAACGCGGCGATGAGTCCGACGCTGACCTTGACGGGGATCGGGGCGTCGGTCGGAGACAGGAATGCCTCGAGAATCCCGGCGACACCGAGCGCCGGAACGACCAGGAGCATCACCCGGATGGCCTGCGCGCCGGCGAGACGCAGCGCGTCGCCACGGCTGCGGTCGCCTGGCCGCAGCAGCGCCCACGCGAGCCGGAGGCCCGCGCCGCCGGAGAGGACGATGCACGAGATCTCGAGAGGGCCGTGCGCGGCGGTGAACGTCAGAAGCCCGCCCGACAGGCCGTAACCGTGCACCACGGAGAGCACGGTGCCGAGGAAGGCGCCGTTCGCGACAAGGAGGTACAGCGTCAGTGCGCCGCCGGTGAGGCCGCCAGCGAATGCAACGATCGCGACGCGAACGTTGTTCACGATGATCAGTGGGCCCATGAGCGGCCGGTACCCCTCGGGAATGTCCGTCCAGAGGCGTCGCTCCGCGAGATGCTGACGAGTCTCCGCCGGCAGCGCGGTCGCGGCGATCTCGGGAAGCAGGAGACCGATCGCGAACGTCGCGAGGAGGGGAATGGCGAACGCGGCGAAGGAGACCGCGGTGAACCGCGAATTCGCGCGCACGCTCGCCGGAAGCTCGTGGAGGAGCAGCCTCCGGAGGCGGCGGCCGCTCGTCGGGGCCTCGCTGTACACGAGGGCGTGGCCGGCAGCGACCAGATCGTTCAGGCGTTCGGTCGCCGCGTCGAGCGCGAAGTCGCGTCGCGCGACGGCGAGATCGCTGCTCGCGCTCCGGTAGAGCCGGCCCAGCTCGAGCACGTCGTCGGGAGCGAGCCGCTCCACACGTCCGTTCGCCTCCCGGATCAGATCCCCGAGGCGCGCCCAGCGCGCGCGCCGGTCCTCGACGAAACGGTCGACGGTCGTCACGGCCCGAACGTATCACTCCGTAGCATTGAGCTATGACGGTCACCGCCGGTCGACTCGAAGTCGAGACCCCCGACCATGTCGTCCTGCGCTACGACCTCGCGGGCGCTGGAAACCGTGGCTTTGCCGCGGTCGTGGATTTTCTGCTCGCGTCGATCATCGCCTTCACCGCGAACGTCCTCCTCACATGGGCCGGCGCGTTCAACCAGGCGAATCTCACGATATTCGGCGGGGTCACGCTCATCGTGACGCTCGTCCTGATCTGGGCGTACTTCATCCTGCTCGAGTGGCTCTGGAACGGCCAGACGATCGGGAAGCGTATGTACCGACTGCGCGTCATCAACGAGGATGGCTCGCCCGCGCAGTTCACGGCGGTCCTCATCCGCAACCTTCTGCGGCTCGTCGATTTCCTGCCGGCGTTCTACGGCCTGGGCGTGCTCGTCATCGTCCTGAGCCCGAAGTCGCAACGCCTCGGTGACCTGGCCGCCGGCACCTACGTGGTCCGCGCCCCGCGGCCGCAGGTCGACTGGTTCTCGCTGCGCACGGTCACGCCGCTTGGCGCCGGTCTGACGGCCGAGACGCGACGCATGCCCGGTGAAGCGCAGCGCCTCGTCCGCGAGTTCGTCGCGCGCGAGGCGAAGCTCGCGCCGACCGAGCGCGCGCGGATCGCAGCGGTCATCGCGGCGAAGCTGCGTACGTACACGGTCGAGGATCTGGGCCCGTTGAATGACATCGACCTCATCCACGCGATCGCGCGCTCGCTTCGCGCGACGGCCGAGACGCGCCGTTGATGGATCCGCTGCTCGTCTTCTTCATTCTCGTCGGCCTCATCGGCTTCGGGCTGGTCGCTGGAGCCGGACGCCCGCGAGACGAAATGCGCAATCGCCGCCGCTGGGAGTCGACTTTCTACGCGGAGTCCCCCCGAGAGGTCCACACCGACGCGACCGGCGTTCTCGTGTGTCGTCAATGCGGCGCGTCAGCATCGGAGCGCGCCGGTCGATGTCCGTCCTGCGGGGCGGGCCTCTGACGGCTAGGGGCACCCCTCCCCCCGGGGGGTGGGTAGACTTTCCTTGTGCATACTCGGAGGGACCGTTAGATGAAACAGCCGGAGGCACTCGGGGCGCGCCTTGCGAGCATCGAAGGCCACGTCAAGGCGATCAAACGTATGGTGGACGAGGACGCCTACTGCATCGACGTGCTCAAGCAGACGTACGCCGTCGAACGGGCGCTCAAGCGTTTCGAGGCTGAGCTCCTTCGCGGTCATCTCGCGACCTGCGTCCCCACCGCGTTCCGAGAAGGCCGCAAAGCCGAGATCCTCACCGAGCTTGGCGACGTGTTCGAGCTCGCACGCCGCTAGCGCGACAGAAAGGGAGCCAGACGATGACGAGCGCAAAGATTCTCGACCCGATCTGCGACATGGTCGTGGACCTCGCCGAAGCGCGCGACGAGGGCCTCACCGTCGAGTACGCGGAACGCGAGTACGGGTTCTGCTCGGCGGGTTGTAAGACCAAGTTCGCACAGGACCCGGCGGCCTACGTTCCCAAGATCGAGGCCTGGGTGGCGACGGCCGCTCACGCGCACGCGGCGGGCGACGAGCCGCATCGGACGACGGCGACCGGCGAGCTTCCGAACATCGATGCGGGCATGCGCGCCTGGTATTCATCGTGTCGGTGCTGTCTCTCCGATGCGTATCCGCAGGTCGTCGAGGTCCTCGATAAGGAACGCACGACCGCGGAGCAAGCGCCGGCCGAAGCTGGAATCTGCGAGACCGCCGAGGCTAACGAAACTCAGACGACATGAGCGCCGGCCTCCAGAGCGAACGGACGCCGACGCTTGCCGCGAACACCGCGGCACCGACCAGCGATCACGAGCGACGCGAGCTCGTCGTCACGGGAATGACCTGCGCGTCGTGCGTCGCGAGCGTCGAGGATGCCTTGCGTGGCGTTTCGGGCGTGCGCGAAGCTGACGTAAACCTCGCGACCGAGCGCGCGCGCGTCGAGGTCGATCCAGCCCGCGCCGACGACGCGGCCCTCGTGCGCGCCGTTGAGCGCGTTGGATACGGGGCGCTGGTGCTCTCGGCCGATCGTGCCGAGCGTGCCGCGACCGAGACGCGCGAGCGCGCGCTGCGAGCGACATACCTCCGGGCCCTCCGGCGCCGCCTCATCGTCGCGGCCGCGTTGGCGGTGCCGACGATGCTCGTCTCGATGGCCGATCTCGTGTTCCCGGCCCTCATGGAGGCGGCGTGGCGACCGTACCTGCTCTTCGCGCTTGCCACTCCGGTGCAGGTCTGGTCGGCGCTGCCGTTCTACCGCGGCGCGCTCTCGGCAGCGCGCCATCGGCGCACCGACATGAACACCCTCGTCGTTGTCGGGACGACGACGGCGTATGCCGTCTCGGTACTCGCGACTTTCCTCGGCTCGATGTTCGTCGCTGCCGGTCTCGAGCCCAGCCGATTCCTGTACTACGACACCGCAACCGTGATCGTCACGCTCGTGCTCGCGGGCCGCTATCTCGAGGCGCGGGCCCGCGCGCGGACCGCCGACGAGGTGCGCGCGCTCGCGACCCTCGGCGCGAAGAGCGCGCGCGTCCGGCGTCCCGGCGGCGTGGAGGAGGATGTTCCGATCGACCGTCTCGCCGTCGGAGACGTCGTGATCGTGCGACCCGGCGAGGTCGTTGCTGCCGATGGCCGCCTGCTGGCCGGATCTTCCGCGGTCGACGAGGCGATGATCACGGGCGAGTCCATTCCGGTGGAGAAGGGCCCCGGGGACGAGGTCACCGGTGGTACGCAGAACGGCACGGGGACTTTCCGCTTTCGCGTCACTCGCGTCGGCGGCGACACCCTCGTAGCCCAGATCGTGCGCCTCGTCGAGGAAGCGCAGGGCTCTAAGGCGCCGATCCAGCGTCTCGTAGACCGCATCGCGTCGATCTTCGTGCCGATCGTCTTCGCGATCGCGTTCGCAAGCGCGCTCGCCTGGCTCGTCTTTGGGCCCGAGCCCCGACTCGGCTATGCGCTGAGCGCGTTCGTCGCGGTTCTCATAATCGCCTGTCCCTGCGCGCTCGGGCTCGCGACCCCGACCGCGATCATCGTGGGCACGGGCCGCGGCGCGTCGCGCGGTCTCCTCATCAAGAGCGCGCAGGCGCTCGAGGCGGCGCGCGCGATCGACGTCGTCGCGTTCGACAAGACCGGGACGCTCACCGTCGGCCGTCCCGAGGTCGTCGAGTACATGAACTGCGCCGGGATCGGCGAGGACGAGGTCATCCGCCTTCTCGCGAGCGCCGAATCGCGGTCGGAGCACCCGCTCGCGGCCGCGGTCGTCGAGCTCGCGACCTCCAAAGGCCTTCCACTCGCCGAGCCCACCTCGCTCGAAGCGCTGCCCGGTCAGGGCATTCACGCGATGGTGGATGGCCACGATGTCTGGATCGGCAACGCGGGCCTCGCTCGAGCCCACGGTTTCGCGGATCTCGGCGATGAGATCCTCGCGCACCACCAGGAAAAGGGCCGGACCGTTCTCGTGGGGACGATCGATGGCGAACCCGCCGGAATCCTCGCGCTCGCCGACACGCCGAAGGCCGCGGCTCGCGGCGCGCTGGTCGAGCTGCGGCGAATGGGCCTGCGCACGCTGCTCGTCTCGGGCGACGCACGCCGCGTCGCCGAGGCCATCGCAGGCGAGCTCGGCATCGACGAGGTGCGCGCCGAGGTCCGACCCGACGCGAAGGCCGAGATCGTCGCGGAGCTGCAGAGGGCGGGGCACCGTGTCGCGATGGTCGGCGACGGCGTGAACGACGCGCCGGCGCTCGCACGTGCGGATCTCGGGATCGCGATCGGCTCGGGCACCGACGTCGCGATCGCGACGGCGGACGTGGTCCTCGTGGGCGGCGACCCGCGCGGGGTTCCACGCGCGCTCCGTCTCGCGCGCGCGACGGTCGCGACGATCCGGCAGAACCTCTTCTGGGCGTTCTTCTATAACGTCGCGCTCATCCCGGTCGCGGCGGGCGTGCTCTATCCCTTCACCGGGTGGCTGCTCTCTCCGGTCCTTGCCGCAGCCGCGATGGCGTTGTCGTCGGTGACCGTCGTGTCGAACTCGCTGCGCCTGCGGGCTGTATCCCTGGAGTCGTGAAACACGCGATAGGCGGTCTCGTCATCGCGTTCGTCGTGGCCGGCTGCCGACCCATGGACGGTGTCGTCGTCCGGAGCGATCCAGCGCCAAGCTCCGCGCCTCCGAACCCGACGAGTGCGACCACGGCGACTCCGAGCACGCGCGCTTCGGTCGACTTCGTTCTGCAGGAGTACCCCCTCCCGCGCGGCCAGGGACCGCACGACGTCGCGCCCGCGCGAGATGGCGGCGTCTGGTACACGGCGCAGCTCTCGGGCGAGCTTGGGTGGCTCGATCCAAAGTTCGGCGTGACTAAGGCGATCAACCTTGGCGCGGGATCGGCGCCCCACGGCGTCATCGTCGGGCCCGACGGCGCGCCGTGGGTGACCGATGGTGGTCAGAACGCGATCGTCCGCGTCGATCCCGTGACCAGCGAGGTCAAGCGCTTCGCGCTGCCGGCGAATCGCCCGAACGCGAATCTCAATACGGCCGTATTCGATGAGGACGGCCGCACGCTTTGGTTCACGGGCCAGAGCGGTGTCTTCGGTCGGCTCGACACGCAGACCGGCGCGATGACCGTCTCCGATGCGCCGCGGGGCGCGGGACCGTACGGGATCGCGAGCTGCCCTGACGGCGCGGTCTATTACGCATCTCTCGCCGGGAGCTACGTCGGGCGCATCGTGAAGGAGACCGGTGGCGCGACCGTCCTCGTGCCACCCACCGCGGGTCAGGGCGCGCGCCGGGTGTGGTGTGACTCGAAGAGCCGTGTCTGGGTGAGCGAATGGAATGCGGGTCAGCTTGCCCGCTACGACGGCACCGGATGGAAAGAGTGGAAGCTCCCCGGTCGCGGACCGGAGGCGTACGCCGTGTTTGTCGACGATGCCGACGTTGTCTGGGTCACCGAGTGGGACGCAAATGCGCTCGTGCGTTTCGACCCCACGACGGAAACGTTCGTTGTCCGCGCTCACCCTGCGCCGAACGCGAACGTGCGCCAGCTTCTGGGCCGCCACGGCGAGGTCTGGGGAGCGATGTCTGGACAGGACAAGCTTGTGGTGGCTCGACCCGCGGGCTAGCTCGCTCTCGCAGGACTACGGACCGAAGTACTGGAAGAAACCGAAGGCCGCATAGCGGCCGGAGTGGTCGTAGCGAACCTTGTCGGCGCTCAGCTTGAAGCGTTTCGAGCCGACGAGCGCGATGTCCTTTACGAGTAATCCTTCGGGCATCGCGAGGCGTGGGTGGACAGTCTCCTTGGTCACGGGGTTGCGGATGTATTCCGTCTCGATCGTGAGAGTCTCGCCGGCGCGGACGCGCGGAAGACGGCTCTCGCTGTCCACGTCATAGGTCACGTAGTCCGGACCATGCAACTCCTTGAAGGTCTTGCGGAAGATCGCCCAGGGACCGGCGGATCGGCCCTCAACGAGAGCCTGAAGAGCCTCGCGTTGCGCGGTGTTCGCTCGGTCGTCGATGAGCGAGGTCGCAACGCCGTTCCCTTCGTGGATCGCGGCGGGCCAGTTCGCGTAGAGGCCGATGCACAGGCCGTCGAGCTTCACGTCGCCGTAGATCCCCTGCTCGAGCTGCCAAGTCCACCCGCCCTCGCACTTGCCGGTTGTTGGGCGGCCGTTCACGTTGCAGGGGCATCCGTACTCGCAGTTGCACGCGATGACCAGGGTTCCCTTCATGTTCCATGCGGGCGCCTTTGTGTCAGCCATCCTCTTGCTCCTTCACATCGATCCGCCAACAGACATCGCGAGGTCCGGAAACGCGAAGACGATCGCCGCGGCGACGATGAGTAAACCACCAGCGATCCGTCCGAATGCGACTCCCTCGGGTCGCACCTTCTCGATGAGCACCACGACGGCGATCCCCGCTGCCCAAACGAGGCTCATGGCGCCAACACCCACGAACCGTGCCATGAGTGCCCAGCAGCAGCCCAGGCAATAGAGACCGTGCTCGACCCCAAGCCGCAGCTGGCCGGAAAGGCCGCGGTACCAGTGCGTCAACAGGAAGTCCGCAGGGGTGCGGCACGCGCGAAGGCACGTCGATTTGAGAGGGGTGAACTGATAGACGCCCGCCAGCAGCAGGATCGCGGCGACGGCGATCGCGCGCTGCTCGGGCATGACGATCGTGCTCGCGGCGATGGCGGCGCCCCACACGACGATCCCGACGGACCCCCACACGACCAGGTACCCAGCAACAAACGCCGCCGACCAGAGGGCCCGACGCAGACGACCGTCCGCGCCGAGCCGATGTAACAGGATCATCGGCGTCGCCGACGGCAGCATCATCGCCGCCATCATCACCGTCCACGTGCCCAGAAACGGCCCAAGCGCCTCGCCCATTCGCCTCCCCGGCCGCGGAGTCTACCCGTGCACTGCTGACTAGCCCTCTCGTTCGGCGAACGTACGGGGGCACGCACACCGACTGACGTTTAGCCGCTCAACGCGTTAAGCGCCGTGGACGACATTCGGGAGTGGAGTGAACCAAATGCGATTAGTGAAAGCGCTCACGCGTTCGCTTGGCGTTCTCGCCGTGCTCTCCGCAGCAGTCCTGCTCGGTAACGCCGGACCGGCTGCGGCAAGTAACGGAAGTAACCAGCTCTTGTGCTTCGATGGCACGACGGACACCGCGAACGGAGACACGGGCGGTGCCGTCTATGGCGGCGTCTGCACGCGTACCGCGAACGGCGCGATCCTCGACAACTCGGTGCCGGTCGGATCCGGCGATTACTCGGGCGTCTACTACAAGACTTCGAGCCTCAGCGGCAAGCTACTCGGCGACGTGACGCAGCTCTCGTTCAACTACACAGGCGTCCCGACGGCGGGCTCGCCGCGGATCAGCCTGCCGATCGACGTGACCGGCGACGGCACGACGGACTTCTACGCGTTCATCGGCGCCTTCTATTGCAACGACGGCGCAGGACTCGTGGACCCGATCCACGACACGACGTGCACGATCTTCTACACAGGCGGCCCGGATAGCGGCTACCCGAACTGGGCGGCGTTCGTTGCCGCGCACCCGACGTGGCACGTCGGCGCGACGCCATTCGTCATCGCGGATGACGCCGGGCTCTGGACCGTGAGCAACGTCCACCTCGGCGAACAGCAGGCCGCGAGAGGGAACAAGGACGACTGCAAGAAGGGCGGCTGGATGGACCTCGAGCGCGCAGACGGCTCGTCCTTCAAGAACCAGGGCGACTGCATCCAATACATGAACACCGGCAAGTAGCCAAACTCGACACACAGGCGCAAGGCGATGAGGAGCTCCCGGACGGGGAGCTCCTCGTTATTTGACACTCCTATTCCCGCACGATGGAATGGACCCGCATGGCCACCCTCGAGCGGACCTTTCCGTTCCCGCGTGCGCGTTACACGGGCATCCTCGAATGGATCACGACGACCGATCACAAGAAGATCGGCGTCCTCTATCTCGTCACGACGTTCTTCTTCTTTCTCGCCGGTGGTCTGCTCGCCCTAGGGATCCGCACGCAGCTCGCGACCGCTGACAACACCTTCCTGAATGCCCAGCAGTACAACGCCGCGTTCACCATGCACGGGCTCACGATGGTGTTCCTCTTCGTCGTGCCGGTGTGGACGGGGTTCGCGAACTACATCGTTCCGCTGCAGCTCGGCGCGCGAGACATGGCGTTCCCACGACTCAACGCGCTCTCGTACTGGCTCCTGCTCGCAGGCGGGATCATCCTGTACTCGGCGTTCATCGTCGGTCCGCCGATGACCGGCTGGACGATGTACGTCCCGCTCTCGACGCGGGAGTTCATGCCGGGGAACGGCATGGATCTCGTCATCCTCGGGCTCACCGTCCTCGGCTTCTCGTCGATCTTCGGCGCGCTGAACATGATCGTGACCATCTTCTCGCTCCGCGCGCCCGGCATGACGTTCATGCGGATCACACTCTTCTGCTGGAGTGTCCTCGTCACGAGCTTCCTGCTCGTCCTCGCGATGCCGTTCCTCACCGTGGCCGGCGTGCTCTTGCTCTTCGACCGGATGGCCGGAACGAACTTCTTCGCGGTCGGACAGGGCGCGGACCCGCTCCTCTGGCAGTACCTCTTCTGGTTCTTCGGGCACCCCGAGGTCTACATCATGATTCTGCCGGGCTTCGGCGTGATCAGCGAAGTGCTGCCGGTCTTCTCACGCAAGCCCATCTTCGGATACCGGATGATCGCGTACTCCTCTGCCGCGATCGGTTTCCTCTCGTTCGGCGTGTTCGTACATCACATGTTCGTCGCGGGCATCGACCCGGCGCTCCAGATCTTCTTCATGGCGTCGACGATGCTCATCGCGGTCCCGACCGGCGTGAAGATCTTCTCCTGGCTCGGCACGCTCTGGGGTGGCGCGCTCCGCTTCAAGACCGCGATGCTCTTTGCGATGGCGTTCATCGTGGTGTTCACGATCGGCGGCATCTCCGGCGTGTTCCTCGGCTCCGTGCCGGTCGACGTGCAGCTTTCGGACACGTACTTCGTCGTGGCCCACATCCACTACGTCCTCGTGCAGGGCGCGCTCTTCTGCGCGTTCGCCGCGTTCTACTACTGGATGCCGAAGATGAGCGGCCGGTTGCTCAGCGAGCAGCTCGGACGCATCCACTTCTTCCTGTTCTTCATCGGAGTGAACATGGCGTTCTTCCCGATGCACCAGCTGGGCCTCGACGGCATGCCCCGCCGCACGTTCCACTACCCGCAGTCGCCGGAGTGGGCGAGCCTCAACCTCGTCTCGACGATCGGCGCCTACATCATCGCGATCTCGATCGCCGTGTTCCTCTTCAACTTCTTCTACAGCATCGTTCTCGCCCACGGCCGGCCTGCTGGCGACGATCCGTGGGAGGCCGACACGCTCGAGTGGGCGACCACGTCGCCGCCGCAGCCGTACAACTTCGCGCGGATTCCCGTCGTCCACAGCGCCCGTCCGCTGAAGGAAGACGTAGCGCACTAGCTCCGCTCGCTCGACTTAGGCTGAACGCCGTGAGCTTCTCCCCCCGCTATCGCGCTCTCGTGTACGCGAGCCTCGTCGCGTCGTTTCTCGTAGTCGTCTGGGGCGGCGTTGTGCGCGTCACCGGTTCCGGCTTGGGCTGTCCCGACTGGCCGCTTTGCCACGGGCAGTTCCTTCCGTCGCTCGACCCGGCCACGCGAATCGAGTGGTTGCACCGGTTCCTTGCAATTGTCTCGGGGCTCGCGGTCGCGGCGATGGTGCTGTGGACGTTCATCGAGTACCGCGCCGACCGTCGCGTCCTCTGGCTCGCGATCACCGTCGCCGTTCTCTACCCGCTGCAGGCGGTGCTCGGCGGCATCACCGTCCTCCTCGAGCTGTCTCCCGAGTGGGTCACGCTGCACCTCGCGAACGCTGAGATGCTCCTCGGCGCACTGACGATCCTTGCGGTCATCGTTCGCTGGCCGGCGCTGCCGCGCGAGCGCGCCCCCGGATGGACGTGGCTCATCCTGGCCTCGGCGATCGGCCTGTTCGTCGTCCTACTTTCGGGGGCGCTCGTTCGGGGCGCGAACGCCACCTACGCCTGCTTCAGCTGGCCCCTCTGTGGAGCGATCGCGGCTCCCTTGGACCCAGTTCCCTCACACGGGAACTTGTTCTCACCGCGGATCGACTTTCCGACGAGCGGTACCCCGTTTATCGCGATGCTGCATCGCTACATCACGGCGGTCGTGGGCGTCGCGCTGATCGCGGCCTGCGCTCAGGCGTGGCGTCATCGTCGCGAGGTTCCCGGGCTCGGCGGCGCGGCGACCGCGACGGCGGCCATCTTCGCGCTTCAGGTCGCGATCGGTGCGGCCAATCCGCTGAGCAATTTCCAGGCGTGGGCGCTTGCGGCGCATCCGGCCGCGGCCAGTCTCCTGTGGTGCAGTACGGTCGCGCTCGCAGCGCTCGCGTGGCGACCCATGTCCGGCCAGGGCGCCGTTGTTCGCGACCTCATCGCCCTCACGAAGCCCGCCATCATGTCGCTCCTTCTGTTGACCGCATTGGGCGGCATGTTCCTCGCGGAGCGCGGGGTGCCACCGTTTGGGCTGCTCGCGGCGACGATCATCGGCGGCGCGGCGGCGAGCGGTGGGGCCGCGAGTCTGAATCACTATTTCGATCGCGACATTGACGAACGCATGCGGCGCACGCGCAAGCGTCCGCTCCCGGCGCATCGCATCTCAACGGGTGTTGCGATCTGGTGGGGCATCGCGCTGAACGTGGTCGCCTTCATCGTGCTTGCGGTCTTCACGAATCTGCTCGCGGCCTCACTCGCGATCGGCGGGACGGTCTTCTACATCCTCGTGTACACGATCTGGCTCAAGCGTTCGACCGCGCAGAACATCGTGATTGGCGGCGCGGCGGGCGCGATCCCGCCAC
>Ga0184608_10000026_pt1 | contig 29339 bp, 26 predicted proteins | sample PLM1_30_coex_FD_133010 | JGI IMG/M metagenome (GOLD analysis project Ga0184608, IMG submission 133010) | Groundwater sediment microbial communities from an aquifer in East River, Colorado, USA - PLM1_30_coex | ecosystem: Environmental > Terrestrial > Soil > Riparian zone | place: USA: East...
CTGGAATCTCTCGCCCGCGATCCTCATCGTCGCGTTCCCGCTCGCGTTCCGCGTCACCTGCTACTACTACCGCCGCTCCTACTACCGCGCGTTCTTCTGGTCGCCGCCGGCATGCGCCGTCCCCGACGCGCATACGAGCTACGCCGGCGAGACGCGCTTCCCGTTCCTGGTTCAGAACCTGCATCGCTACGCGCTCATCTTCGCGACGACCCTGCTCATCTTCCTGTGGTGGGACGTGTTCCTCGCGTTCAACTTCAACGGTCGCTTCGGCATTGGACTCGGATCGGTCCTCATGCTCGCGAACGTGATCCTTCTCTCGGGTTACTCGGCGAGCTGCCACTCGCTGCGCTACCTCGTCGGCGGGTACCTCGACTCGTTCCACGGCAAGTCGCTGCGGTTCCGCCTCTGGAGCTGGGCGAACTGGCTGAACGCCCGGCACGCGCGCTGGGCGTGGGCGAGTCTCATCGTGGTCGGCAGCACCGACGCGTACATCCGACTCCTCGCGATGGGCGTGCTGCAGGATCCGAGGATCGTGTTCTAGTGGCCGATGTAGAGCGTCACGAGTACGACGTGGTCGTCATCGGCGCCGGCGGCGCGGGTCTGCGTGCGGCGATCGAGGCAGACGCGCTCGGCGCCAAGACCGCGATCGTGTGCAAGTCCCTCCTCGGCAAGGCGCACACGGTGATGGCCGAGGGCGGCATCGCCGCGGCGCTCGGAAACGTGTGGCCCGAGGACAACTGGAAGGTCCACTTCCGCGACACCATGCGTGGCGGGAAGCTCCTGAACAACTGGCGTATGGCGCAGCTGCACGCGCAGGAAGCGCCGGACCGTGTGCTCGAGCTCGAGGAATGGGGCGCGCTCTTCGATCGCACGAAGGACGGGCTCATCCTGCAGCGCGACTTCGGCGGGCATCGATACGCGCGGCTCGCACACGTGGGTGACCGGACCGGCCTCGAGATGATCCGCACGCTGCAGGACGCGGCGGTCGCGAAGGGGATCGACGTCTTTATGGAGTGCACGCTGCGCCACCTCCTGACCGACGGCGACCGCGTGACCGGCGCGATCGGCTACTGGCGTCAGTCGGGGAAGCTGATCGCGTTCGGCGCGAAGGCCGTCGTTCTGGCGACCGGCGGTGTGGGAAAGGCGTGGCGCGTGACCTCCAACTCGTGGGAGTACACCGGCGACGGGATCGCGATGGCGCTCGAGGCCGGCGCCGATCTCATCGACATGGAGATGACGCAGTTCCACCCCACCGGTATGGTCTGGCCGCCATCGGTCCGCGGCCTTCTCGTCACCGAGGGCGTGCGGGGCGACGGCGGAACGTTGCGGAACAAATCGGGCGAGCGCTTCATGTTCAAGTACATTCCCGCGTTCTTCCGCGCGGACACCGCCGACACCGAGAAGGAAGCGGACGCGTGGTACGAGGACAAGAGGAATAACCGCCGAACCCCCGATCTGCTCCCGCGCGACGAGGTCGCGCGCGCGATCAACTCCGAGGTGAAAGCGGGACGCGGCACCGAGCACGGCGGCGTCTTCCTCGACATCGCGACGCGTCGATCCGCCGACTACATCAAGCGCCGTCTTCCCTCGATGTACCACCAGTTCATGGAGCTGGCCGACGTCGACATCACCAAGCAGCAGATGGAGATCGGTCCGACGCTCCACTACATCATGGGTGGGATTCGCGTGGACCCGGACACGGCCGCCGCGACCGTCCCCGGCCTCTACGCGGCGGGCGAGGTCGCGGCGGGGATGCACGGCGCGAACCGGCTCGGCGGCAATTCGCTCTCGGATCTGCTCGTGTTCGGACGCCGCGCCGGCGAGGTCGCCGCCGAATACAGCAAACGCGCGCGCGCGGTGAAGATCGACGAGGCGCAGATGAGCGCGTTCGCGCAGCGAATGGAGGCGCCGTTCGAGAAGCCGGGCGACGAAAACCCGTACACGATCCATTCGGAGCTGCAGGACACGATGCAGGAGCTCGTCGGGATCATCCGTCGGCGCGACGAGCTCGAGGAGGCGCTCGCGCGACTCGAGCGGCTGCGCGCACGCGCGGCCCGAGCGAGCGTGACCGGCTCCCGCATCTACAACCCGGGCTGGCACCTCGCGCTCGATCTCGAGAACCTCATCGGAGTGTCGGAGGCGGTGACGCGGAGCGCCCTGATCCGCGAGGAGAGCCGCGGCGGTCACACGCGCGAGGACTTCCCGAAGCCGGACCCGGAGTGGGGGACGAAGAACGTCGTCACGCGAAAGCGCGACGGTCGTCTGACCCTGACGACCGAGCCGATCCCCAAGGTGCCGGCCGAGCTCAGCGCGCTTTTGGGCGAGGACAAGCCGACTGGCGAGGCCGCGACCGGCGCCAAGACAGCGGTCGCGGCGGGGGACGACTAGTGCCCGACGTCCAGGTCTGGGTGTGGCGCGGCGACGCATCGGGCGGTGATTTCATGCCGTACAAGGTCGCGGCGGACGAGGGCATGGTCGTGCTCGACGTCGTGCACCGCATCCAGGCCGAGAAGGCGCCTGACCTCGCGGTGCGGTGGAACTGCAAGGCCGGGAAATGCGGTTCGTGCAGCGCCGAGGTGAATGGGCATCCGAAGCTCATGTGCATGACGCGCATGAACGAGTTCGCGCCTGACGAGCACATCACGATCTCGCCGGTGAAGACCTTCCCCGTCGTCAAGGATCTCGTGACCGACGTCTCGTTCAACTACGAGAAGGCGAAGACGATCCCACCGTTCAAGCCGAAGCCCAAGGACCCCGACGGCAAGCGTCGCATGTATCAGGAAGACGTGGAGCGCGTGCAGGAATTCCACAAGTGCATCGAGTGCTTCCTGTGCCAGGACGTCTGCCATGTGATCCGCGACCACGAGGAGAACAAGGAGAGCTTCTCCGGTCCGCGGTTCTTCGTTCGCCTCGCGGCCCTCGAGATGCACCCGCTCGATGCGAACGAGCGCATCGACCTCATCCGCGCCAAGCACGGCCTCGGTTTCTGCAACATCACCAAGTGCTGCACCGAGGTGTGCCCCGAGGACATCCACATCACCGACAACGCCATCATCCCGCTCAAGGAGCGTGTCGTGAGCGCGCATTACGACCCGATCGCGTGGGCACTCCGCCGCATGCGCGGGAAGAAGGACGAATTCGCGCCGCCCGAGCCGAAGCCGCCGTCCGCTTGACTGCTCGCGTGGTGTTCATGGCGACCGCGGCGGCGCTCCTGACGCTGCTCCTTTTCGTCGCGGTCATCCGGCCCGCCATCGATCGCGGAGGCCTCGGCGAATTCCTCGGCATCGCAGCACTGTTCGTCGCGATCCTCCTCGGCGAGAGGTGGCTCCGCTCGCGCTGACGCGATGGGCGCTAGCCTTACGACCCGTGCGCGCTTGTCCCTACTGCGCCGAGCAGATCCAGGATGCCGCGATCCTCTGTCGCTTTTGCGGGAGAGATGTGCCTACGAGCGCGGGTCAACACACGACCGCCACCGCGCCAAGGCCACGCTTTCCGACGCAGCGCTACTCGATCGACGAACGGATCAAGCGACCGACCACGCGCACCGATCCGAAGCGCCGGCCGTCGCTGTGGGCGAAGATCGGCGGCGCGCTGGCGCCGAGCGAGCTGCGACCCGGACGACCGGGCCAGCGCGAAACGATGGTCCGCGAGTACGCCGACGTTCGCAAATATCAGGAGGACGTCGATCGACTCGTGCGCGCGGGTTGGGAGATCGACCAGCAAGTCGATCGGCCCGAGAAGATCGTCGTGAGATGGTTCCGGGAGCCGACAGCCGAAGGTCCATCCTGAGCTGAGGAAGTTCGCCCCCGCGCTAGCCCTCATGCTCGCGGCCTGCACGGCCACTCCGGCGCCCACTCCATCGCCCACTCCATCGCTCTTGCCCACACAAGTTGCGGCGAGCCCGACGCGCTCGCCATCGTCCGTTCCGTTCCAGGCCTTGCAGGTGCCTGCGCTGCATGGCGACTGGGCGTTCGCGGTGAAATTCGGCGAGCTGTGGGCGATCCCAGTTGCCGGCGGCGCGGCGGTCCAGGTCGCGCGCTACATCGACCGGATCGACCAGACCATCACGTATCCAGGTCTCACGCTTCCGGCGAACGAGCTTCGGCGTCAGCTCACGCCGGACGGGCACCGACTCGTGCTGAGCGTCGGAGAGGACGTCGCCGGCGGGCCGCGCTACCGGCTCGCGCTCATCGATCTCGAGCGCGGGACGCTTGCGCAGGTCGTGCGGGACGATGCCAACCTCATCCGGCCGGCGATCTCTCCCGACGGGACGAAGATCGCCTATGTCAGGCGTCTGTCGACCGCTTCATCCGAACCAGGCGCGCTCGGCGACGATGGCCTTTGGGTCGTCAACGCCGACGGCACGGGCGCGCGCCGCCTTGCGCCAGGTGCGGACGGACTCTTCACCTGGATCTTCGGGTGGACCGCCGATGGGAAGGGATTGATCTTCGACAGCCTCGAATGGTCCGCAGGTCCACTGGTCATCGACATCGCAAGCGGGAACCGCACGCTCGTCGGTGGCTTCGTCCCGCGTGAGTGGCTCACACTCGGCAGCGACTTCGCACTTCGTACGAAGGGCTCTCCGTCGCTCGTCGCGGGACTCAGCTCGAAAGCCTTCCAGGGCGAGTACAGCCTCGTCGTTGCGGATCGGGCCGGCGGTACGGAGCGCACGCTCGTGGCGGAAGGAAACACGTTCTTTCTGCTCGGCGCACCGCGCTGGAACCCGAGGACCGACGAGATCCTCTACCGGCATGTCATGCGGCTGAATCAGATGGAGTTCTTCGTAGCGGACCTCACCGGCGCGCACACCCGAATCCCGCTGGCCGTGCGCCCGTACCTCGCGGATTGGACGTCCGACGGCGCCGGTATCGTCTATCTCTCGCAGGACATCACCCCGCAGGATTTCTCCAGGGTCGGCGCTTCCCTCGCCAGGGCGGTCCGGATCGCGAATCGCGACGGCTCGGCCGATCGAGAGCTCTTCTCCTTCTCGGGCGGTGGTCTGAGCGACCTCGTCGTAGTTGGCTACCCCTGAGGAATTAGAACCGGCTGAACTTGCTCGCACTGATAGCCACCTGATTCCTGGCCGAAATCGCCCGGTAATACGGTTCGGAATGCTGGAAGGGCGACGATGAGACCGATCCCGGCGCGCGCATATGTCTTCATCGCGATCACCTGCCTGGTCGCAGTTCCGTTCGTCGCGCTCGGGGTCCAGGACGTGCTCGGTGACGAGCCGCCGACCGTCGCCTTCTACATCTGGGCACTCTGCGTTCTCCTATCGCTCCGGCCGATCCGCATCGCGACGAACGTCGAGCTCTCGGCCTCCGAGGTCGCGGTCCTCGCCGGTGTTGTGCTCCTCCCGCCGGGGACGCTCGCGCTCGTCGCGGGATCCGCCCGCTTCGTCAACGACCTCGTGACACGCAAGTCGCCCATCCGCATCCTGCGGAACGCGGCCGCGCAGGCGATCAGCGCGGGAGTCGCCGCGATGTCCTTCCAGCTCGTGATCATGTCGACGGTCGATCGGGTCACCGGAACGATCGGCGAGGTCATCGTCGCCGGCGCGATCGCCGCGACCGCGCTCGTCGCGCTCGACCTCGGGCAGATCATCGCGCTGCAGCTCATCCTCGGGACGGAGCGCCTCACGAGGTCGACCATTGGTTGGATCGGCCGCACCGGACGAGCCCAGCTCCTCTGGGGACTCGCCGCGGTCATCACGATCGAGATCGTCCTCATCCAGCCTTGGTTCCTGCTCCCCGCGGTGCCGCTCTTCCTTCTCGGCTATCTCGACATCCGCGCGCGTTTCATCGCCGAGCGCCGCGCGCGCCTCCTCGCGACGCTCGTCGAGGTCAGTCACGCCGTCGGCGCGTCGCTCGACCCGAACGAGGTCTTCCGCAACGTGTACCGCCAGGTCGCGGCGGTCATGGACGCCGACAACTTCTTCGTCGCCACGCTCAGCCCTGACGGCGCGACGGTGCGCTACCGGTTTCTCATGGACGGCGGCAAGGAGCTCGAGCCGGTCGAGCGTCCGAAGGAAGGCACCCTGGTGGGCGCGACCATCGAGCGCGGCCCACTCCTATTAAAGGAGGTCGAGCGCGACGCACGACGGCTCGGGATGCCGGACCTCGAGTCCTGGGGTCACGTCGTCGAGCAGTCGATCATCGTCGCGCCGCTCCGGCAGCGGGACACATACGTCGGCGCGATCTCGGCCCAGAGCCGCCGACCCACCGCCTACGACGAAGGCGACCTCCAGCTTCTCGCCGCGATCGCGAACGAGGCCTCGATCGCCCTGGAGCGCGCCACTCTGTATGACCGCACGGCGACGCTTTCGCGCCGACTCTTCGAGCTCCACCGCATCGGCCTCGCGATCTCGGAGAAGACCGAGGTCGTCGACGTCGCGAAGCTCCTCGCGGAATCGGTCGTTGACCTTCTGAAACCGGCCGTGGCCGCCATCTACGTCGACAAGGGCGGGGAAACCCTGGACTTCGCGTACACGACCGGAAAGGCGACGAGCGACGTGCTCGCGCTCCCGAAGACCTCGCCGGTGATCTCGCGCGTGCTTGAGACGGGCCAGCCGGTGACGTTCGCTCGCCGCGTCGACGCACCCGAATCCACACGAAAGCTCCTCGAGCGTTTCGGACACGACGCGCTCCTCGTCCACCCGCTGCGCTCGGCGGACCAGACCATCGGGGTCCTCTTCATCACCTGGCACGAGGCGCACGTTTTCACCGACGAAGAGCGAGAGCTCATCGGCATCCTCGCGGGCGTTGGCGCTTCGACGATGCGGTCGATCCGCCTCTACCGCGAGCTCGACGAGGCCTACCTCTCGACGGTGTCCACGCTCATGTCCACGATCGTCGCGCGGGACCACTACCGCGAGGACCACCAGCGCAAGATCGCGGCGGACGCGGTGGCCGTGGGCGAGCGCCTCGGCATGAGCGAGCACGAGCTCCGCGACCTGCGCTACGCGTCCCTCTTCCACTCGCTCGGCAAGATCGGCGTGCCCGCCGCGATCCTGTCGAAGGCCGGGCCGCTCACGCCTGAAGAAAAAAAGATCATGCAGGAGCACCCGCTCCTCGGCGCGCGCATTCTCGAGTCGATTCGTTTCCTGCGCGGCGTCGTCCCGATCGTCCGCCACGCGTACGAGCGCTGGGACGGTACCGGCTACCCGGACGCGCTCGTCGGCGATCAGATCCCTCTCACCGCGCGGATCCTCGCCGTGGCGATCGCCTTCGAGTCCATGCTCGCGGAGCGCCCATACCGCCCCGCGCGCCGCGAGGATCAGGCGCTCGCCGAGATCAAGGGCTTCGCCGGTACCTACTACGACCCGACCGTCGTGAACGCGTTCATCTCGATGGTCGAGGCGCGCGGCATCATCCACGCCGCGGAGGAGGACGTGGCCTCGACGAGCCGCGAGCTCTCGATCCTGTCCGAGCTCACGCCCGAGTTCCACACGATCCTGGACCTGCAGCAGCTCCTCGACCGCACGCTGGTCGTCCTTCTGCGCGCGGTGCCCGGCGCATCGCTCACGATCCTCCTCCACGACCAGCAGTCCGACGAGCTCGTCTCGCGCGCCGTCGCGGGCGCGTGGACGACCATCGATTCGCCGGCGCGCATGGCGAGCGACCGCGGCATCTCGGGCTGGGTGTTCACGCATAGACAGGGGCAGATCGTCGATGACGTGCGCGCCGACCCGCGTTACATCGGCGACCCGAGGGTCAGAAGCGAGCTCATCGTGCCGCTCGTCTCGCGCGGACAGGCCGTCGGCGTCCTCGTGCTGAGCCACCCCGCCGTGGCCGCGTTCAGCAAGCGGGACCTGACCCTCATGGAGACGGTTGGCGCGCAGATCGCCGCCCAGATCGAGGTCGCGGAGCTCCACGAGCGGCTCAAGCGCGCGGCGAACACCGACGCGCTCACCGGGATCCACAACTACCGCTACTTCTACGACCGGCTCGAGGAGGAGGTCGCGCGCGCCGAGCGCCGCCAGTCAGCCCTGGCGGTGGCCTTCTTCGACATCGACGAGCTCAAGAAGGTGAACGACACCTATGGCCACCTCGCGGGTAACGAGGTGCTCAAGATGCTCGGGCAGACCATCACCGAGCGGGTGCGCACCGAAGACGTGCCCGCCCGGTACGGCGGCGACGAGTTCGCGATCGTTATGCCCGACACCGCGCGCGAGGAGGCCGAGAAGGTGGTCATCCGTTTGATGGAGATCCTCGATGCAACGGACGTAAAACTCCCCGGCGGCGGCTCGATCAAGATGCCGGCGCGCTCGTGGGGCGTGTCCTCGTATCCAATGGACGGCCGTACTGCCGAAGCGCTCGTCGAGAACGCAGACACCCGAGCCTACGCACGCAAACGCGTCGGTCGCTGACCGCGGCCTGACACCCGGGCGCGGCGCGGGGCGCGGTAGAGTTTTCGCCGAGGAAGTTGCGGCGCAAGCGCGTGCCGATACGAGACGCAAGGGGTTCAGGGAATGGGTAACGCGCTTCTCGACATGCTCACCGCTGAAGGCCAGATCGCCTTCGTGCTCGCGTTCGTGGTCCTGACGGCGGTCGGGCTGGTGATGTTGCTGTGGCGTCCGCGCCACGCGACGTACCAGCCGCACGATTGCCGCTCGATGGGTTGCCAGTGGCTGCGGGACAAGCCTCTCTAGCAGTGCTCGGCTAGCGGCGCGGCACTCCGTCCAGCCGCGCGACACTTCCGCGGATCACGAGCGGCGCCCGGAGCATGTGTCGTGTGCCTTTGGTCTTACGCGCCGACGCGGCGCGGTCACCGATCAGCCGGGCGGCAAGCTCGCCGACCTCGCGCATGGGCTGGCGCACCGTCGTGAGCGGGGGGTCGAAAACGCTCGACACTGGAATGTCGTCGAAGCCGACGACCGAAACATCCTCAGGCACACGCATTCCCCGCGCGCGGAGAGCGGCGATCGCGCCCAGCGCCAAGAGGTCACTCTGCGCGAAGATCGCGGTGAGCTTGGGCGCCGACTCGAGCAGTCGATCCGCGGCGCGCCGTCCGCTGTCGAGACCCCAATCCACGCACGGCTCGACCAGCACGCGATCCGCGGAGATCCCCGCGTCGCGCAGGGCATCGCGGTAGCCGTCGAGTCGCGCGCGCGCTGAGGGCCAGTCGAGCGGTCCGGTGATCGTGGCGATGATCCGGTGGTTCTGTGCCGCCAGGTACGCGGTCGCCTCCTGACCGCCGCGACGGTTGTCGATGTCGACGTGATCCGCGCCGGGAAGCTCGATGTCCGACGCCACGAGGACCGTCGGGATCCGCCCGACGGCGTCGCCCAGCGGGTCGTCCTCGGCGAGGCGCAGGCGGGGGACAGCGACGATGAGGCCCTCGACTCGCCGCTCGAGCATGAGCCGGAGGTAGGTCCGCTCGTCGTCCTCCGAGCCCTCCTCGATGCTGCCGATGATGAGGAAGTACCCGCGCTTCCTTGCCTCTGCCTCGGCGCCGGCGACCGCTTCGGCGAAGAAGTGATCGCTCACATCGGTCGTGACCATGCCCAGGGTGTGGGTGCGCTGCGAAGACAGGCTGCGAGCGACGGCGCTCGGCACGTACTCCAGCTCGCGGACGGCGCGAAGTACGCGGTCCCGGGTCTCCGCGGTCACGCTGTCGTGGCCGTTGATCACCCGCGAGACCGTCTGGTGCGAGACGCGCGCACGGCGGGCGACATCTCTGATCGTGGCGCCCTTCACGCGCGAACTCTACCCGTAGCCGACCGGCGCGCCGCTTGACAACCGCGGAAACAGGGCTATGTTACCGGTCACATCTGGTCCCAGGCGCCCTGATGCGCCGTGGGGGAAGGAGGGCCTGATGTCGGGTATCTCACGCCGAAAGGTGCTGATCGGAGCCGGTGCCATCGCCGCCACCGCCGCGGCCGCCCCCATCCTCGCCGCGTGTCAACCCGCGGCCAAGACTGGCGGGAGCGGCAGGGTCGTCGTGATGACCGATCCGAACGAGTTCAACGACGATGACCGCAAAACCCTTGAAACGGCCACAAAGCTCAAGATCGAGGTCGTTCCAAGCAACCTGACGACGCTCTACGCGATGTTCGCGGCAGGGAACCCGCCGGATGTGTTCCGGGTCCAGGCGGCGGGCGTGCCGCAGTACATCTCGCGAAAGATGGTGAAGAACCTCCAGCCGTACTTCTCGAACAGCAAGCTGCTGAAGCCCGACGACCTCGCACCGGCGAATAACTTCTACAAGTGGGACGGGAAGGCCATCGGCACCGGTGATCTCTACGGCATGGTGAAGGACTGGTCACCCGACTTCACGCTCTACGCGTACACGAAGGCATTCGACGACGCGGGCGTGAAGGTGCCGAGCGATACGACGCCGCTGACCTACGACGAGCTCCGTGACGTCGCGAAGAAGGTGAATAAGAAGGATGCGGGGAAGCGGGTGTACTGGGGATTCGTGCACTCGAACAACGACGGGTGGATCGACCGCACAGCGATGAACATGCTCGCGGAGAAGAACCAGACCCTGTACAGCGCCGACTTTTCGAAGCTCGTCATCTCCGGGAACCCCGAGGCGGCGAAGGTGATCCGCTATCTGTACGACCTCGCCGCCGACGGCGTGCAGCAGACGCCGATCGACCCAAGCCCCAACTGGATGGGCGCCGACTTCAACGAGGGCCAGATCGCGATCCTGCAGTACGGCTACTGGTTCAGCGCGATGGCCGAGAGCGACAAGACCAAGGGGAAGACCGTCTTCCTCCCGGCGCCGACCTGGGCCGGCGTGCGGCGCGACCCAACGATGACCGCGACCGGCTGGGTCATCTCATCGCAGACGAAGGATGTCGACGCGGCGTGGGCCGTGTTCGAGCAGTACATGGGCGGCAAGCCCGCGCAGGACCGCGCGAAGAGCGGGTGGGGCGTGCCCGGCCTCAAGTCGATGTACGCGCAGATGCCGCAGGAGACGGCGTTCCAGAAGCAGGTGCAGAAGGTTCTGCAGGGCGAGCTCGGTAAGTCCGACTTCATCCTCCAGTTCAACCCGTACATCGGCGAGGAGACATTTGCGACGAGCTGGAAGAAGAACCTCGAGCCCGCGCTCAAGGGCTCGATCAGCTTCGACAAGTTCGTTCAGAACATCGAGGCGGAGGTCAACACCGCGATCGCGGACGGCAAGCGCATCATCGGCAACTAATGGCCGAGGCGACGCACTTCCTGCCGCGCGCCTGGCCGCGCTCCGCCGCCTGGCGCCGTCGCGGCTTCCGCCGTGGACTGACCTTCTACTTGCTCATCTCACCGTGGCTGCTCGGGTTCGTGCTCCTGGGTGCCCTTCCGCTCGCCGGAGCGTTCCTCATGTCGCTCACGAACTACGACGGCCTGAACCTCGACTACATCCGTTTCGTCGGGGCCGACAACTACGTCCGCGCCTTCGGCGACACCGAGGCGCAGCACGCGCTGGGACGCACGCTCCTGCTCATGAGCGTCGTCGTTCCGATCGCGCTGATCGTCCAGCTCGGCCTCGCCCTCCTTGTGAACCAGCCGATCCGCGGATCGAACCTCTTTCGGACGATCTTCTACCTGCCGTCGGTGATTCCGGTCGTGGCGGGGGCGTGGGTGTGGAAAATCTTCGTCGACCCGACCGGCGGACTTCTGAACGCGCTCATCGGCACCGTCGCCCCGGACGCGAACGTCCGCTGGCTCGTGGAGTACCCCACCGTCGTGCTCGCGTTATTCACGATCTGGGGCGCCGCCGGCGGCGGGATGGTCATCTTCCTGGCGGGCTTGCAAGGCATCCCGGCCGAGTACCGCGAAGCGGCCATGATCGACGGCGCGAGCCGCTTTCAGGTCAACCGGTACATCACGCTTCCGCTCCTGACCCCGGTGATCTTCTTCAACCTCGTCATGGGACTGATCGGCGGGCTCCAGATCCTCGTGCAGCCGATGCTCCTCACGCCGGGCGTGCTCGCCATGAACCCCGGCGTCATACCGCCGCTGGACAACTACCTGTACGTCGTGCACGCCTACACGGAAATCTTCGTGAAACAGCTCTTCGGCTACGGGGCGGCGCTGCTCTGGATCCTCTTCGCCGTCGTTCTCGGCCTCACCCTGCTCCTCTTCAAGACGAGCCGACGCTGGGTCTTCTACGGGGTCGAGCCATGAGCGTTCTCGCGGTACGGCGACCGAGGCGGATCTCCGCGGCCGAGACCGGTCTCCGCTACGGGCCGGTGCTCCTCGCCGCGGTCGTGTTCGCGCTCCCGCTGTTCTGGGTGCTCGTCACGTCGCTTAAGAAGCAGTCCGAGTACAACTCGTCGCCCGTCGTGATCATCCCGCCCGAGCCGCAGTGGGTGAACTACCAGCTCGCGATCACGCTCGCCGACTTCTGGCGCTTCGCGGGCAACTCCCTCGTCTTGAGCGCCTCGTACGCGCTGATCGTGGTGTTCGTCAGCGCGCTCGTCGGCTACGGCTTCGCGCGACATCGCGGGCCGGGGCGCAATCAGCTCTTCATCCTGGTCCTCGCGCTGCTGATCGTTCCGACTTTCGTGCAGTTCGTGCCCCAGTTCGTCCTCTTCGCGCGACTCGGCCTCACCAACACGTACTGGCCGTGGATCCTGTGGGCGCTCGGAGGCAGCCCGTTCGCGATATTCCTCTTCCGGCAGTTCTTCGCAACCTTCCCGCGCGAGCTCGACGACGCGGCGGAGGTGGACGGCGCGGGTCCGCTCCGCATCTTCCTCCAGATCTACCTGCCGAACGCTGGTCCAGCGCTGGCCGCGACCGGGATCTTCATGTTCCTGTGGCCGTGGGGCGATTACCTCTATCCGTCGCTGCTGCTGCACCAGGAGAACACCACGCTCGCGGTCCGCATGGCGAGTGCGTACTCGGATCCGCACGGCAACCCATGGCAAACCGTGACGATGGCCGGAGTCGTCCTCTACGTCCTGCCCCTGATCGTCCTCTTCGCCTTCGCGCAGCGCTTCATCATTCGAGGGATCGTCACGACGGGGATCAAGGGATGAAGATCACCGAGGTCCGTCCCCTCGTCCTTGGCGCCGCGTGGCGCAACCTCACGTTCGTAGTCGTGCGCACCGACGACGGCATCGAGGGTGTCGGCGAGGTGCGCATGATCAACCACACCAGCGCGCTCCTCGGGTACCTCGACGAAGCCGTGCCGACGCACGTGATCGGCGCCGACCCCTTCGCGTTTGAAGCGCTGGCGCGTCGGATGATTCGAGACGATTACGCGCGCGCCGGGCAGATCGCGATGTCGGCGCTGGCCGTGATCGACATGGCCTGTTGGGACATCGTCGGGAAGGCGCTCGGCCTACCCGTCTATCAGCTCCTCGGCGGCCCGATCCGCGACCGGATTCCCACGTATGCGAACGGCTGGTACACGGTCGAGCGCACGCCCGCCGATATCCGAGACGCGGCGCGTGCCGTGCTCGCGAAGGGATATCGCGCGGTGAAGCTCGACCCCTTTGGGACGGCGTGGCAGGAGCTTCCGCACGCGGAGCTTCGCAGCGCGATCGCGCTCGTGGAGGCGGCGCGCGAAGGGGTCGGCCCTGACGGAGAGGTCTTCGTCGAGATGCACGGCCGCTTCACGCCGGCGCAGGCGATCGCCATCGCACGTGAGCTCGAGCCGTACCGCCCCGGCTGGATCGAGGAGCCCGTGCCGCCGGACAACATCAGCTCGCTCGTGAAGGTCGCGCGCAAAGTGAACGTGCCCGTCGCGACCGGTGAGCGCATCCACGTTCGGCACGAGTTCCGCGAGATCTTCGAGCGCCGAGCCGCGGACGTCATCCAGCCCGACCTGACGATGATGGGCGGGATCAGCGAGACGCGGAAGCTCGCGTCATGGGCAGAGTCGTACGACGTGATGGTCGCGCCGCACAACGTCGGCGGTCCGGTATCGACGGCAGCGGCGCTCCATCTCGCGGCCGCGACCCCGAACTTCAAGATCCTTGAGCACTTCAACGATTTCGTCGATCCATTCGTGAGCCAAGCCGCGCGCGGCATTCCCGCCGTCACCGATGGCGCCTTCCCGCTGCCTTCGGGCCCCGGTCTCGGCGTCACGCTCGACGAGGACGTGATCGCGGCGCACCCGCGGAAGCCGATCCACCTCAACCTGTTCGGTGACCGGTGGCACCTCCGCGGCCGCGAGCGGGAGCGCGTGTGAGCCGGTCGCTCGAGGGACGTCGCGCGCTCGTGACCGGGGCAGGGACCGGCATCGGCCAGGGCATCGCGCGCGAGCTCGCGCTGCAAGGCGCGTCGGTGGCGATCCACTACGCGCACAGCGGCGAGGGCGCACGCGAGGTTTGCATGGAGATCACCTCAGCGGGCGGCCGCGCGATGGTCCTGCGCGGGGACCTGGCGCGGGTCGCCGACTGCCGACGTGTGGTCGACGAGGCCGCGGCCGAGCTCGGTGGCCTCGACGTGCTCGTGAACAACTCTGGCGTGACGAGGTCCGGCGATCCGGTCGCCCTCACCGAACCCCAGTACGACGAGCTCTTCGACGTGAACGTGCGCGCGGCGTACTTCTGCGCGCAGCAGGCCACGCCCCACCTCGAGCGCCGCGGCGGCTCGATCGTGAGCGTGAGCTCGATCCATGGCGGCGCCGGGTTCCCCGGTCACGCAGCGTACGCGGCGACAAAGGGCGCGCTCAACGCGTTCACGCGCGCGCTCGCCGTGGACCTCGCTCCGAAGAAGATCCGCGTGAACGCCGTCGCGCCCGGGCTCATCGAGACGCCGCGCTATTTCCAGATGCCGGGCTATTCGAGCGAGCGCACCGCCCGCCGCGTTCCCTGGGGACGGATGGGTGAGCCCGCCGACGTCGCTCGGGTCGTCGCGTTCCTCGTGTCACCGGCGGCGGATTACGTGACCGGGCAGCTCCTCTATGTCGACGGCGGCATCAACGCGCGCATGGGCATCGAGCTCGACTGGCACGGCGCGGAGCCTCGGCGATGACCGATCCGACGGCGCTCGCGCTGCGCTTCCCGCCGGGATTCCTGTTCGGTACGGCGACCGCCGCCTATCAGATCGAGGGCGGGCACGACGCGGATGGCAAGGGCCCGTCGATCTGGGACACCTTCTGCCGTAAGCGCGGCGCGATCTCGACCGGCGAGACCGGCGACGTCGCGTGCGACCACTACCACCGGTGGCGCGAGGACGTCGCGCTGCTCCGCGATCTGGGCTGCAACGCATACCGCCTTTCGATCAGCTGGCCCCGCGTCGTGCCCTCGGGATCGGGCGCGGTGAACGAGGCAGGGCTCGCCTTCTACGACCGGCTCATCGACGAGCTGCTCAAGAACGGCATACGGCCGTTCGTCACGCTCTACCACTGGGACCTGCCGCAGGCCCTGCAAGATCGCGGCGGCTGGACTGCGCCGGAGACCGTTACCGCGTTCGGCCGGTACGCGGACGCCGTCGCGCGACGCCTTGGCGACCGCGTGCACGACTGGATGACCTTGAATGAGCCCGAGGTCGTCGCCTTCGCCGGTCACTGGGTCGGCGTTCACGCCCCAGGGGTCCGCGACTTCAAGACGGCCGTGAACGTGAGCCACCACCTCCTCCTCGCGCACCGCAACGCCGGGGACGCGCTTCGCGCCGCGAACCGCGACGCGCGAGTCGGCATTGCGCTGAACCTCTCGCCAGCCGATCCCGCTACCGACTCGCAGGCCGACGCCGAGGCGGCGGCGCGCATGGATGGCTACCTGAACCGCTGGTTCCTCGACCCGCTCTTCGGTCGCGGCTATCCGAAGGACATGCTCGAGCTTTACGAACCCTATTTTGACCGCGGCCATGAGCTCAGCGGGTACGACGGCGCGCTCGACTTTCTCGGCGTGAACTACTACGCGCGCCGCGTCGTCCGCGCTGGAGGCGGGCCGTTGCGCGGCGACCGCGTCGATCCCGAGGGTGAGCACACCGCAATCGGCTGGGAGGTGCATCCCGCTTCGTTCCGCAAGCTCCTCGGGAGGGTGCATCGCGACTACGCGCCGCGGCACATGTTCGTCACGGAGAACGGCGCGGCGTACGACGACGAAGTCAGGGACGATCGCGTGGACGATCCGGCTCGCGTCGCGTTCCTCGCACGTCACTTCGACGCGGCGGCCGAAGCGATTGCCGAAGGCGTTCCGCTCCGCGGGTATTTCATCTGGACGCTCATGGACAACTTCGAGTGGGCCCACGGCACCAGCAAGCGCTTCGGGATCGTGCACACCGACTACGCAACGCAGCGCCGGCGCGTGAAGACGAGCGGCGAATGGTATCGCCGGCTCATCGCCGCTCATCGCGATGCGCGCGCAACGGCGTCACCGACTGCCCCGCGCGCGGTTCGGACATGACCCGCGTCGCCGCGAGCCCGACCGCCGCCTTGCGGGCGCTCGACCTCGCGCCGGGGACGATCGCCCTGTGGTGGCTGGGGCAGGCAGGTTTCGCGGTCCGCGCGGGGGGCCTCGTTCTCCTGCTCGATCCATTTCTCGCGCCGATGGCAGAGCGCGTCTCTCCGCCGGCGTTCGATCCGGAGGATGCGGTCGGCGTCGATGTGGTGACCTGCTCGCACGAGCACTACGACCATCTCGACCTCGCGTCGTTGCCGACGATCGCGCGCGCCTCGCCCGGCGCGCGTTTCGTCGTTCCGCGCCCGCTGGTCGACGCCGTCGCCGCGGCCGGCGTGCCGCGGCAGCGTCTCGTCGGCGCGCAGCCGGACGAGCGCATCCGGCTCGACGGCGTCACGATCCATCCCCTGCCGGCACGCCACGGGGTTGGGATGGCCGATGCCTACACGTTCGGGCGCGAGCTCTCGGGCGGGCTCTATCGATATCTCGGATACGTTCTCGACGATGGCGTCGCGCGTGTCTATCACGCCGGCGACACCATCGTGTACGAGGGGCACGCTGAGCGCCTTCGCGCGCTCGGCGTTGATGTCGCGCTTCTTCCGATCAATGGCCGCGATCACTTCCGCGAGGCGGGCGGTGTCGTCGGGAACATGGACCACCGCGAGGCAGCGCGGCTCGCCGACGAGGCCGGCGTCGATGTGCTGGTGCCGATGCACTACGACACCTTCCCGCAGAACCTGGGATTTCCGGCTCACCTCGTCGATGTCGTGCGCCGCGAGCACCCCTCGGTCGCGGTCCTTATCCCGTCCCGCGACCGCCCGGTGTTATACGCGAAGGCCCGCAATGGCGCGTAGTGCGACGCGGCGGTTCCTCGCGTCCGTCGGACTCCCGGACCACGACCTCGGCGAGCTGCCCCGCTCGGCGAAGCGCTTTCCGGACGGCGCGCACTACCGCATCGAGATTCCGAGCACGGAAGGGCCACGCGTATTCGCGGCCGTGCTCGACGAGGCCGAGCGGCGCGGCGTCCCAGTCGTCCGCGTCTCACAGGGGAGCGGCGTCTTCATGCACACCGATGAGGAGCTGGATGAGATGGCCCGTCTCGGGGCGTCCGCCGGCGTCGAGGTCAGCCTCTTCGCGCGCCCGAACGCCGGATGGGACACGTCGGCGATGTCGCGGGCGCCGGTTGGACCGCTCGTCGCGCCGGCCGCGCGCGGGACCGAGCAGCTCGTCGCGGTCCTCGACGACGTCCGCCGCGCGGCGGCGCACGGGATCCGCAGCGTCCTCATCCAGGACCTCGGTGCGCTCTCGATGTTCGCGGCGATGCGCGCGGCAGGCGAGCTCCCGGCGGACATGCAGGCAAAAGTCTCGGTGATGCTGCCGGTCGCGAACCCCGCATCCGCGCGGGTCATCGCCGACCTGGGTGCAAACACGATCAACCTCCCAACCGACCTGACGCTGGGGCAGATCGCGGCAATCCGCGCCGCGATCGACGTACCGCTCGATATCTACGTCGAGTGCCCGGACAACCTCGGCGGGTTCGTACGGTTCCACGAGATCGCTGACATCGTGGCCGTTGCGGCGCCCGTTTACCTGAAGTTCGGCCTGCGCGGGACGACCGATCCGTATCCCGCCGGGATGCACGTGGAGTCGCAGCTCGTCGCATTCGCGCGCGAGCGTGTGCGTCGCGCCCGTCTCGCCATCGATCTCCTGAGCCGCCTTGAGAACGACGAGCGTCCATCGGTTACCTCGACGCGGGCCGCTCCTGGCCTCGCCCTACCGTTCGTCGCGAGGGCCGTCATCTCCTGATTTGCCTTCCACATTCCGCGGAATAGTCACGACGAAGCGGCTCCCGCCGTCAGCCGGCGTCTCAACGTTGAGTGCGCCTCCGTGCAGCTCCACGATCTGCTTCGCGATGTGGAGTCCGAGCCCGACGCCTGGCACCCCGCTGGAAGACGAGCGGTGGAACGGTTCGAAGATGCGCGTGCGGTCCGCGATATCGATGCCAGGCCCGCGGTCGCGCACGCCGATCCAGATTGCATCGGGAGTGGAGCGGAGCTCGACGTCGACCGGCGTGTCTTTCGGGCTGTACTTCACCGCGTTATCGACCAGGTTGACGACCACCTCCTCGATCCGCATGCCGTCCACGTCCATTCGATAGCTTTCAGGATGGTCGGGCGCCAGGACCGTGATCTGGCGAGCCGAGGTCTCAGAGATCATCAACGCGACCGATTCGATCATCCCCGCGATGTCGGTCGAACCCCGCTCGACCTGGAGCTGTCCGGACCGGATGCGCGAGATATCGAGCAGGCGATCGATGAGGACCTTCAGCCGGTTCGCTGCCTGGCGCACAAGCGTGAGATCCCGCAGGACGATCGCGGGGTCGAGGTCATCTCGCGCGAGCCGGCGTTCGACGAGCTGAAGCCGCGCGAACATGGTCGTGAGGGGCGTACGGAGCTCGTGCGCGGCGACCGAGATGAATTCCTCTCGTATGCGAAGCGCTTCCTTTGTTTCGTACTGCTGTGCCGTGACGTCGCGCGCGATCGCGGACGCGCCGATGATCTTCCCCGTTGCATCCTGGACCGGCGAGATGGTGACGGAGACATCGATGACAACCCCGTCTTTCCGGACGCGCCTCGTCAGGTAGTGGTCGATGCGCTCGCCGCGGGCGATGCGCGAGAGGATCGAGGGGAGCTCCTCGGCTCGGTCCGGTGGGATGAGGATCGATATCGGCCGTCCGACGACCTCATCCACCGCATACCTGTAGATCCGCTCGGCGCCCTTGTTCCAGCTGATGATCGTACCGTCGAGCGTCTTGCCGATCACCGCGTCGTCGGTCGAGTCGACGATCGCCGCGAGGTACTCGGGCGCCCATCCACCGAGCAGCTTCACGTGAGTGAGATTACGGCAGTCCGGAAAGTAAACAGCCGTGATGACGGTCGGTGTGCTGGTGCCTACATCACTGAGGTCGCGGGCACTCGCTGGAGCGGGAGAGCCACCCGGAACACGCTGCCCTTGCCGTCGCTCGACACGAGCTGGATGTCTCCGCCCATCCGCGTCAGGATCTCGCGACTTATGTACAACCCCAGGCCGACCCCGCCGTACGGCTTCGCCACGCTCGTTCGGAAGAACCGCTCGAAGATCTGACCGCGCTCGCTCTCCGGAATACCGAGGCCTTCGTCCCGGATGCGGATGACCGCCTGATCCTTCTCGCGCCCGATCTCGACCGTGACCGCGCCGCCTTCAGGGCTGTACTTCACCGCGTTGCTGAGCAGGTTTTCGAGCACTTCGACGACTCGCCGGCCATCTCCGCGGATCGGGAGCGCCCCGCCGCTGGAGATCACCCGGATCGGATGGTCGTCGTCGCTGGGGTAGTCGTCCACCGTGCGACGCACGATCTCGGCAAGATCCAGATCCTCGAGCTCCAGCGCGAACTTGCCCACGTCGAGACGCGAGACGTCGAGAAGGTCGTTGATGAGCGCGGTGAGCGCCTTGGTGCGCTGCCTCGCCTTGCGAAGCATCTCCTCGGTGTTCGAGCTGTCGCCCCGCGAGATCTGGCGGAGCGCGAGATCGAGCTGGAGGAGGATCGCGGTGACCGGCGTCCGGATCTCGTGGCTCGCCATGCTGAAGAACTCGGTGCGCTGACGCTCGAACGCACGCAGCTCGGTGATGTCCTGGAACACCGAGACCGCCGCGACGATCTCGCCGTCGCGACGCACTGGCGCTGCGCTCACGAGGATGTTGAGGTCCACGCCGCGAGCCGGGTTGCGGATGATCAGCTCCTCGCCGCGCACGTCCTCGCCCTGGAGCGCTCGCATGATCGGGAACTCGCGGACCTCGTAGCGCGTGCCGTTCGGACGCCGCGGGACGTCGTCGATCCGGGTCGCTTCGTTATCGCCGGTGAACGGCCGGCCGAGAAGCTCGTCGGCGACGCGGTTTCGCGTAACCGGGCCATCGCGACGCATGACGACGACACCTTCGGGTAGTTCGTTGAGGATGTGCTGGACCTCGTCGCGCTCTCCCGCGACAGCCGCGGCAAGCTCTTCCACGCGTTTCCGACCGACGACGAGATCGGTCACGTCCGCGGCGAAATAGATGACTCCGTCGATCGCGCCAGACGCCTTGCGCGTCGCGACGATCGTGCTGTTGAAGTAGCCGTCGACGGTCACTCCGGTCGCCAGGCGGGCGCGCGTGTGTGACTCGCGTGAGATATGGGGCTCGCCCGTCCGATAGACCTGCTCGAGCACGGCGCGATGGCTTGGGTCGGGGTCGAGGTCGCGGTACGGCCGGCCGATGACGTCCTTCTCCGTAAGCCCCATTTCCGAAAGCTGCGCCGGACTCACGATCGCGAAGCGAAGGTCCGGACCGAGCAGCATTCCGACGCGCGCGGGCGCGTGCCGCAGCGCCTCGTAGAGGCGGAACCGCTCGGTCTCGGTCTCGGCGCGCGACCCCTCGAGCGCGACGTACGACCGCGCCACGCGGCCGCCGAAATACCAGCCGATGGCGAACGCCGCGAGCAGTCCGATGAGCGTGAGGAGGACCGCCGTGCGGGTCAGACCATCGGGAAGCGCGAACGCTGAGGACGTGGGCTCCGACAACACGACGACCCACCCGGCCTGTGTCGCCGGCGCGAAGGCGATGAGACTCTCGCGGCCGGCGGAGTCGTTCGACAGGATCGCGTTCGACAGCCCGGCGAGGCCTCGTTGGACCTCGGGCAGCGCGTTTTGATCCGGAAGCGTGTCGGCGTCGCTGCCGGGACCGATGAACTGATGCCCGAGTCGGTCGATGACCCGTAGGTCGATCGCTGCGCCGGGCACCACGTCGCTCAGCTGCTTCTCGATGTTCGAGAGCGAGAGCGCGCCGGAGAGCACACCCCTCGTCCCGTTGTCGAAGGCCACCGGGACCGCGAGGACGATCGTCTTCGCCTTGAGGGTGCCTCGCGTGACGAGCACCGATCCGACTCCGTCGTTGCCTGCGAGCGCGGCCTGGAAGTAATCACGGTCGGCGATGTTCACGCTATGTGCGGCCGTCGTGAGGCTCGAGAGGTTCCACCCGTCTGCAGAGGAGAGGCCGAGCGTGAGCCAGTTCGGGTCGTTCTGGATGATCGGCCGCAGGATCGCGTTAACTGTGTCGACGTCGGCGCCGCGGATGGAGCGCGTTTGGGTGAGGGCGTCGAGCGTGGCGAGGTTCCCGGTCACGAAGCCGTCGGCGGCGCCCGCCGCGGAGCGCACCAATGCCAGCCGCCCGGCTTCGATACTGTCGCGCCCGGCCTGGGCCTGTTGGCCGATGATGGCGGTCTCGATGAGGACGAGAGGGAGGAACGCGAGGGCGATGACCGCGATGACCCGCAGGCGCTCCCGTGCGAGCGTCCGCGTGGGGGAGTGCACGCGTTGACACTAAGGGCAGTTGCGCGGCTGCTGCATGGTTTTGAGGGATCGGTCGATGATTGAGCGATGGCTACGCTCGCGTCCATGAACTCCGTAACGGAGCTGCGCCAGAAGCGGCTGCACGACTGTCGGCTCACGGCGGATCGCAAGCTCGAGACGCTCGAAGAGGCCGAGGCTTTTCTGGTCGATCGCGGCGTGCTCACGCTGACGCAGGATTCAGCGCTGCCGAGTCTTTTCGCAGCGACGCACGAGGAGCCCTACAAGCGCGGTTCGGCGGGATTCGGGTCGTGGCCGAAGACGAAGTGGCCGTGGGGCGGCGAGCTCGCGCTGCGTCCCGGCGTCCACGCGCTCAAGGTGCATCGCGGCAAGGTGCTGCTCTGCCATCAAGCGGCGATGCGCGCGATCGATCCGCTCGCTCGCGCCGCGCTCGTCGAAGCGGACGGCGCGGGCGATGACCGCTCGCGTCTCCTGCGGCATCTGAAATCCGCGGGCCCGTCGAAGCTCGACGACGTGAAGGACGAGCTCGGACTCGAGGCGCCGGCGCTGCGGAAGGTGCGCGAGAAGCTCGAGATGGTCGCGGCTGTCGTGTCGCGCGACATTGTCGTCGAAGACGCGAAGGGCGCGCATCGCCACACGAGCGAGCTCGCGCGCTGGGACCAGGTCTGGAACAAGCCCTGGAAGGCGAATCAGGAACAGGCGCTCGCGGAGCTCGTGCTCATCGGCGTGCGCGCCGCGGTGCTCGCGCACCAGGACGAAGTGGGGAAGTGGTTCAGCTGGCCGGTCGAGTGGCCGTTGCTTGCCGAATTGATCTCGGCCCGACGCCTCCAACGACCCGGTCCGGGCTGGCTGGCCATACCGCAGTAGGCGTCTCGTACGGGTTCCGCCGGTACCCAGCGCGCCAATAAGGTCATGCGCAGTGAGAGAAGGCTCGCAGCTCAAGCTTCCGTGGGAACCGCAGGGCCCACCGCAGAAAGTGCCGTTCCAGTTTCCGTACGAACGCAAGAAGTCGTTTCTCTCTCCAAATGAGATCGCGTACTACAAAGTCCTTCAGATGATCTTCGGCAACCGGTACTTGATATTTGCGCAGGTCAGCGTCTTCGACCTGTGCGACGTTTTGGATCGGCCGTTCAATCAAGGGGCCGTCAATCGAATCAATCGCTTGCGCGTGGACTTCGTGCTCTGCCATCCGAGAACGTTCAAACCGATGATCGCGGTCGAACTCGACGATTCGACGCACGATCGCCTTGACCGGCGCAGGCGCGATGCGTTCCTCGACCGAGTCTTTCGCGTCGTCGGGATGAAGCTCGTGCGGCAACGAGCGCGTTTGACCTACAGCGTCGCCGAGGTCACCCAGACCGTCGAGGCTGCCCTCGCCGCCGCGGCCTGACCGTCCCGACTCGATTCGCTGCATCGCGCCGCCCCCGATAGAGTCCTTTCATGTTCGGCCCCGTCCTTCGCGGCGAGAAATGCACGCTGCGGCCGCCACGAAAGGAAGAGCTCTCGATCTATCAACACTGGTTCGAAGACCCCGAAGTCATCTACTTCACGCCACGGGCGGGCCCGTTCTCCGATACGCAAGAGGAGGAGTGGTTCAACCGCGTCGGCGAGGATCCGAACGCTGTCCAGTGGGTGATCGAGGTCGACGGCAAGCCGGTCGGCTTCACGGGAATCGGCGGGATCAACTGGCGGCACAGCAACGGTGAGACTGGTATCGCCATCGGTGAGAAATCGCTGTGGCGCAAGGGCATCGCGTCGGAGGCCATGGCTCTACGGACCGCCTTCTGCTTTCGTGAGCTGAATCTCCACAAGATCCGCACGCGCGCCTTCATGGAGAACGAGGCATCGAAGCGCGCGCTTCAGAAGGCGGGATACCGCGAGACCGGTATCCAGCGCGAGGAGATGTTTCGCGACGGGCGCTACCGCGACATCTGGATGGGCGAGGTCCTCCGCGAGGACTGGGAGCGCGCGCAGGCGGAGCAGAAGACATAGCGGCGATGATCAAGGCGCGGCCGAGCTATCGGCAGCTCCTCCAGATCCCGGGTCTTCCACGCCTCGTCGGCAGCATGCTGCTCGCGCGGACGGCGACGACGATGGTGGAGCTCGTCCTCGTCCTGTTCGCGCTGGAGCGGTTCCACTCGGCGGGACTGGCGGGCGCGGTCACGTTCCTGGCGCTCGCGCCCGGTCTGCTCATGAGCCCGATCGCAGGGGCGCTCCTCGATCGGCACGGTCGGGTGAAGCTCATGGTCGTCGATTACGTCGTGGCTGGGGTCGCGCTCGCGCTCATCGTCGCGCTCGGTGCGACGGACCTGCTCTCGGAAGTTCCACTGCTCGTGATCGTCACGGTCATGTCGCTGACGTTCCCGCTGTCGACGACCGGCGTGCGCACGATGTTCCCGCTCATCGTTCCGCGACCGCTCTGGGAGCGAGCGAACGCGATCGACAGCAACGGGTACGTCGTGTCGAGCATCTTCGGTCCCGCGATCGCCGGCGCGCTCGTCGCGACGGTCGGCAGCCTCTGGGCGCTCGCGCTGACGGCGGCGCTTTATGCGGTCGCCGCGGTCATCACGGTCCCGCTGCGCGATCCGCTCGGCCGCGTGCCGCACGGCGGTTTGCTCGCCGACGCGTGGGCAGGGCTCGTCTACACCTGGCGTAACGCATCGCTGCGCGGTCTCGGCATCTCGGTCTCGACGGCGAACATCGCGAACGGTCTGTTCTTCATCGGGCTGCCGGTTCTCGTGCTCTCGCGTCTCGGCGGGAGCGCCGCGCAGGTCGGTCAGATGTTCGCGCTGATGGGCGTCACCGCGGCCGTCTCGGTCATCTTCGTTGGCCGTGTGCGGACCGAGGGTCGCGAGCGGCCGCTCCTCGCGAGCGCGATGCTCCTCACAGGCGTCGGGTACGGTTTCGTGCTGCTCTCGCCCAATCTGCTGTTCGCAGCACTCGCCATGGCGCTTATCGGCCTCTCGACCGGCCCGTTCGACGTCGTCCTCTTCACGTTGCGGCAGCGCCGCACCGACCCGGCGTGGCTGGGCCGCGCGTTCGCGGTCTCGATGTCGCTCAACTTCATCGGTTTCCCGGTCGGCTCCGCGCTCGGTGGCGCTGTCGCTCCGCTCTCGCTCGAGCTCGCTTTCATTGGGGCGATCGTCCTTACGGTGATCGCGGCGGGCCTCTCGTTCGCGCTCATCCCGAAGGCGCACGACGAACCGTTTCTCGATGGAGCCCAGGCGACCGGGGACTAGCTTCTCCGCTTCGTACGTACGAACGTTTGGGCCTACGGCGTAGATTTCGGCCATCAGCAAGGGGAGGGGAGCGATGCGGCAATTCATGGTTCTCGCGATGGTCCTCGCGCTCACGCATTTCGCGTCGAGTGGTGCGGCAGCGCAGCCGGTCACGTGTCCACTGCCATCGGGGATGGGCGTACCGCCGGAGATCCCGGCCACGATCGTCGGCACCGAGGGCGACGACGTCATCCGCGGCACAGACGGTCCGGACGTGATCGCCGGCCTCGGCGGCAACGACCAGATCTGGGGACTCGGCGGCGATGACCTCATCTGCGCTGGCCAGGGCGACGACTGGATCGACGGCGGCGACGGAAACGACCTCATCCTCGGCGACGACGGCGACACGTTCCGCCGCGGATTCCCGGCGGGCCTCGACGCGCCGGGCGGCAACGACGTCATCCTCGGCGGTGCCGGAAACGACGCGCTCGCCGGTGAGGGCGGGGACGACCTCATCAAGGGCGGCGACGGTGACGACTTCGCCACGGGACAGATGGGCGTCGACAACGTCTTCGGAGACGATGGCAACGACCAGCTGTTTGGCGGGCCCGGCGACGACACGGTCCACGGTGGCGACGGGAACGACATGCTCGTGGGGAATTTCGACAACGACACCCTGCTCGGCGGAAAGGGCGACGACCAGCTCTTCGGCGACGCTTTCTTCGGAGATCCGGGCGGCCACGACATCTGCAACGGCCAGCAGGGCTTCGACCTGTCAGCGACGTGCGAAGAGAACCATCAGATGGAGGGTGACCTCGGCGGCGGCGGCGGATAGCGATGTGACCGCGGCGAACGGCTCGAGTCTCGAGCCGTTCGCCGGGCGCTACACCACATGGTGTATCCAGGTGTACGATGTGCGGATGTCCAGGACAAACGTAGTAATTGACGAGACGCTCGTCCGGCGCGTAATGCGTCTTTATCGGCTCCCGACTAAGCGGGCAGCGATTGATTTCGCTCTTCGTGCCCTGGTCGGAGACCGCCGGCGCCGAGACATGCTCGATCTTGAGGGTGCAGGCTGGGACGGTGATCTCGTGCGGATGCGAACGACACGGGTGCCGAAGATCTGATCGTCGCCGACACCTCCGCCTGGGTCGAATTCCTGAGAGGTACCGACCACAAGGTGGCAGTCAGACTCAGGGGACTCATCGAGGGCAATGAGGACATCGCGGTGACCGAGGTGGTCCTGATGGAGCTTCTTGCTGGAGCGCGAGCGGGAACAGCCGTTCGCGACCTTCGCTCACGACTCCTCGGTTTCAAAGTCCTCCCGCTAGAGGGCCTGGTCGACTTCGAAGAGGCGAGCCTCATCTATCGCGCCTGTCGTGATGCTGGGGAGACGCTCCGCAGTCTGAGCGACTGCCTCATCGCTGTGCCGGTCATCCGGGCTGGCGCTTCGCTCCTCCACAACGACGCGGACTTCACGACGATCGCGCGGCACAGTTCCCTGAGGATCGCCTGACGAGCAGCTCGAAGAACACGAACGCAGGCTGATCACGATCGGAGAGCGCATCGATGGTGCCGGCTTCTGGGCAGCCGCCGCTGGGGTAATGCGCTCAGCCGAGAAGGTGAATGACCTCGCGCGCGCGATCCGACAGGAACTCAAGCGAGGTTACTGGGCTCAAACCCGCGATTCAAAGGAGCGGATCAGCCCAGCGAAATCCCCGTCTGCCGCGAGATGTCGCGGAGCTCTTCAACGACCGCAGCAACAAGGGGAATGCCCTCGCGGCGGCGGATCACTTCGGCCTCGCGCTCGGGATCGCCGGGGATGAGCGGCCCCGCGGTCCCGGGCGCGGGCCGCGTCTTGCGGAGCGTTCGGATGAAGTCGTCGATCTGCCGCTTGAACTCGTCTGTGTCGATGAACGCGTCGATGCGCAGCGCGCCGAAGAAATGCCCGATGCCCTTACCGACCGAGCGCGCCGGCATCTCCTGACGAAGCGCGAACGGCGGCGTGAACGGCCCCCAGTTCGCGCCGGACAGCACCGCCGACAGCACGTCGACCATCACCGCCAGGCCGTAGCCCTTGTGACCGCCGCCGTCGCGATCCGATCCGAGCGGAAGCTGCGCGCCGCCGTCGATCATCGCGTTCGGGTCGGTGGTCGGAACGCCGTTCCGGTCGATGGCCCATCCGAGCGGGATCGGTTTTCCCACGCGTTTCGCGATCTCGATCTTTCCGTACGCCGTCGCGGACGTCGCCATGTCGATGACGATCGGTGGCTCCTCGAGCCCGGGAAACGCGATAGCCATGGGATTCGTGCCGAGCATCCGCTCCGCGCCCCAGAGCGGCGTGACGCTCTTCGTCGCGTTCGTCATCGACCAGCCGATGAGATCGCGCTTCAGCGCCTCGAGCACGTAGTAACCCGCGATGCCGTAATGGTTCGTGTTGCGCACGCTCACCCAGCCGCTGCCGACGGCGAGCGCCTTGTCCATCGCGATGGCGTTCGCCCTCGGGCCGACGACCAGGCCGAGGCCGTTGCCCCCGTCGACGGTCGCCGTGCTCGCCGACTCCCGCACGATGGTCACGTTCGGCTTCGGGTCGATGCGCCCCAGCTGCAGCATGTCGAAATAGGTGTGCAGCCGCGCGACGCCATGTGAGTCGATGCCGCGCAGGTCGGCCGCCTGCAGAACCGTCGCGGCGATCCGCGCGTCTCCCCCAGGAACGCCGAGGTGCTCGAAGACCCGAACGCTGAACTCGAAGAGCTGCTCCGCTCGAAAGAGCGTCGTCTCCGGCACGCGCGTGAGGCTAGCGCTTCGCAAGGCGGGTGGGTTTTGCTTCCGCGCCGCTGTGTTTCACGAGCGACACGCGGTTCGTCATCTCGCCGAGACCATCGATCGCGATGCGCACCACGTCATCCGGTTTCGCGGTATACGGCTCGGGCGGCACGAGCGACGTACCGGTCAGAAGCCACGCGCCGACCGGCAGCGTGTACGTCGAGTGCAGCACCGCCGCGAGCTTCGCCGGCTCTCGGGTCATGTCGGCGACGGTGGCTGTGCCGTCGAAGACGGACGTGCCGTCGCGCTCGATGGTCATGCGCATCTTCGCGCGCGACACGTCGACGTCCCACGCGAGCACGGCCGCGGGACCGATGGCGCAGCTGCGGTCGTAGACCTTTGCCTGCGGGAGGAAGAGCGGGTTCTCCCCCTCGATGCTCCGCGAGCTCATGTCGTTCCCGCACGCGAAGGCGACGACCTCGCCGTGGGCGTTCGAGAGGACGGCGAGCTCAGGCTCAGGGACGTCCCACGTCGAGTCCTCGCGCACGCCGACGTCGCCTCCGTCCGGAACGACGCGCCATCCCGCGGCCTTGAAGAACAGCTCGGGCCGGTCGCTCTCGTACACGTGCTCGTAGATGTTCTTCTGCGTCGTCTCCTCGAGGCGCGCCTCTCGACTCCGGAGGTACGTGACGCCGGCGGCCCAGACTTCCTGCGATTCGGCCGGCGCGGCGAGCTCGACCTGCGCCAGATCGAGCTCGGGCCCGATGATCGCCGCGAGACCCGCGCGGATGCCGTCGAGGGGAAGGCGGAGCAGGGCGTCGAGGGTCAGCGGATTCAGATCCCAGAGTCGCTTGTCGCGCCACAGCGCGACAAACGTCTGCCCCTCGCCGCGCACGCGCACGAGCGCGGGGGTCGCGATGTCGAGCAGCTTCACTTCCCCCCGCGCACGCCGCCGTCGACGAAGAGGCCGGTTCCCATCACGAAGCTCGACTCGTCCGAGGCGAGGAACAGCGCGGCCGACGCGACGTCCTCGGGCTTGCCGAGCTCCGACGTGAGCTGGCGCTTGCGGATCTGATTCAGGCCATCCTCGCGGTTCGGGTAGGACTCGCGCAGGTACTTCTCCACGAACGGAGTGTGGATCGTCCCCGGCAGGAGCGCGTTCACGCGGATGCCGAACGGCGCGTAGTCGACCTGCATCGCGCGGGTGAGCGCGAGGATCGCGCCCTTCGACGCGGCGTAACTCGCGCGTTGCGCCAGGCCGATCTCCGCGATCGTCGACGACATGTTGATGATCGACCCGCGCTTGCGCTCGATCATGTGCGGCACGACGAACTTGCTCACCAGGAACACGCCGCGCACGTTCACGGACATCACCTTGTCCCAGAGCTCGATCGAGGTCTCGTGCGCGGTCCCCACGCCGCTGATGCCGGCGTTGTTGAAGAGCACGTCGATGCGGCCCTCGGCCTTGATCGCCTCGTCGGCGATCCGCTCCGCTCCCGCGGGATCGGCCACGTCGGCAATAACCGTGTTCGCGGTGCCTCGCTCGGCGCGGATCTGCTTCGCCGTTTCGTCCGCGCCCGCGCGGTCGACGTCGGCGACGATGACGCACCCGCCCTCGCGCGCGAACAGAAGCGCGCTCGCGCGTCCGATACCGGAACCGGCGCCGGTGATGACGCAGACCTTCGCTTC
>Ga0184608_10000027_pt1 | contig 29185 bp, 27 predicted proteins | sample PLM1_30_coex_FD_133010 | JGI IMG/M metagenome (GOLD analysis project Ga0184608, IMG submission 133010) | Groundwater sediment microbial communities from an aquifer in East River, Colorado, USA - PLM1_30_coex | ecosystem: Environmental > Terrestrial > Soil > Riparian zone | place: USA: East...
ACAGGTACAGGACCGGCAAACGCAGACAGAGCACTTAGAGTGATAAAACTGGCCAAGGATATGTCTGACTTAGCTTCGTATACCACTGACGTTAGTGAATGCGTCAATGCTGCCCTAGATAATCATGAAAAAGTCCTTATAGAGGGAACCCAAGGTACATTTCTTTCTCTTTATCATGGCCATTATCCCTATGTAACTTCGAAGGATGTCACTGCATCGGCCATATGCTCTGACGTAGGGATTGGCCCAAAAAAAGTAGACGAGGTTCTTCTCGTTTTAAAAGCTTATGTTACACGAGTAGGAGAAGGACCACTGCTCAATGAGATCAGTAATGAAGACGCTAAACAGAGGGGATGGATAGAATTTGGAAGTGTTACTGGGAGGCAACGAAGAGCCGCGCCATTTGATATCGACTTGGCAAAAAGAGCAATAACATTAAACAGTGCAACCCAATTAGCAATTACGAAGTTTGACGTAGTCTTTCCCGATACTGCGGGTATAACAAATTTCGCGATGTTACCAGATGGGCCGAAGAGATTTGTCCAAGATATGGAGGATAATACAGGAGTGAAAGTGACATTAATAGGTACTGGGCCAGGATTAGATGATGTCATTGACAGAAGGTGAAATGCTTACAAATCTTAGAATGAAAAACCACTCCTTCAAATCTCACAGTATTTACATGAGCATTGTTACGATTCTGCTGAGCGTGAGTTTCATTCGAAAATCCTAAATGACGAAAATTGCGCCCACGACTAATTTAATTTGTGTTGATAACCGGGGAAACACTCTGCTATAAATTATATTGTAATCTTTCTTCTCATGAGTTACAGCAGTCCAAGTTATCTTTTTCATCTCACATCTTAAATTAAAGATCCAGATGAGTTTAATATGTGTTCTTTTTAGAATTATTGACGAATTGCATTTAAAAGCGCCGTATTATATTGAACTCGAGCACATAAATGATTTTGGACGACTGGTATGTGCATTGGAACGTACACCATTACCCACATTTTCCGTGCTGCTAAATAAAGAACAGGTCCTTGCTGTCCAGTCTGATTTCATTAACGAAAGACCTGTACTTTTCTTTGTAAAGAAAGCATTTGACGTCTCAGCTCAATACCTTGCCTATAGAATTACTGGTGGTAGTGAAGAAATCAGAATGGTTGATCTCGGTGTAAATCCAACATATGTTTATTCACCAATAATACATGTCGATAAATTCCCATTATTCATGACCAGAAAAGCTAGAGTTGGCAGGAAACGTGGGTATATAGGGATCCGTTTAAAGGATTTATCCAGTCTTGCCAAGGTGGCAGCATACAAAACTATCTACGATGAGCCGCCCCTTCCTTTGATACTGTTTAAAGATAGATACCAAAATGATGATAAAATCGTGATAGGAGCAGCAATGAACCTAAACGAATCAGATACAATATCATACTTCTACTATATTTTTATCAATGAGCAACCTAGGAGTCCTTTTCTTCGCTATTCAAGCCAGAGGGTCGAACAACCGTCGTTCTCAAATAGAATAGATGAGCATGGTTATATCTATCTTAAAGTAATTACGCTGTCTGGTGATCACCCACTAGTGAGAATATATGTCTAGGCAGTCTGGCTTCACAGAACGAATCGACAATAGTTCAAGAAACAAAGACAGCCGTATAATATTAGCACTAGATTTGCTGCCTAACCCTGATCTGAAAGAAGTAGTTAAATCACTAATTGTTCTTCTTCATCGACATATATGTGGCATCAAAATTAACTTTCACCTCATTTTGCCGCTATCTCTATTGGATTTATCTGAAATAAACAGGTTAGCTCATAACTATGGATTGCAATCTATTGCGGATATAAAACTCACTGACATCGCAAGCACTAACGGGGTTGCTCTCAGCTATCTTTTCAAGATGGAATTTGACGCAGTGATAGTCAATCCGCTTATGGGACAAAGCGCGTTGGACTCAGCGGTGAAGCAAGCTCATCTTATGGGTCGCGGTATTCTTGCATTAATCTATATGAGTCACTGCGACGCAGGGAAAACTTTTGGCATAAAGGTTATTCAGAAATCAAAAGCAGGTGATTCCTTTGCCGTATCGCTGTATGAAAATCTCCTCCGATCTGCGTACCGATGCCATGTAGATGGAATCATAGTAGGAGCGACTCAAAGTAAGATATTGAACCAAATATTTAAGAAGAAAAAGACCCCAGTATATTCGCCAGGCTTAGGCGTACAGGGTGGAGATTTTAAAAAGGCTGCTAAAAACGGTACAGACTACTTTATAGTAGGTCGTTCGATTATCCTAGAAAAAGACCCTCTGAATGCAATAAAAAAACTAAGGACGCAAATATGATAACTTTTTCTAACATACTTCTAGGTATTTTTCTCTTCTCTTGAGTCCATCATTTTAACCTGGTGCGTTTCTGTAACCGGCCCTTTTTGAGAATCTTGTCCCATGTTTAATATGGCATGCTCATCGATGGGCCAAGTTTGAAAGTCGACTCGATACAATTTGAACTAAGGTTTCAGAAAATATTAGGTTGATGTCCATTCCTTAATGGATTACAATCTTTAATTTTATATTAAAATTACAAATTTGTTTTATGTATAGCTGCAATTTACCAGGTCTTTCACAAGAAGAGAATCATATTTGAATGTGCACTCTCGGCGACTTTAATATATATTCTAGTCATGTTCAAGATTAATAGTTTTACCTTTCATTTTATTATACGAATGGAATTTCCTAACGTGATCCCTCATTTGTTCCATGCTAGTGAAGGATACTTTACAAGATCTGCACTCATAGAGTAATTCTCTTCCGTGTATTATTTGCTTATGCTGCATAATCTCTTCTACTTTTCTAAATTTTTTCCTGCAAGTACTACATTCATACCTTTCAAACAAAGTTAATCATTTTTTACTCTTGTTCGTGCTGTCCCAGCATTCTTTACACAGTTGTCCCTGGATCTGCCATTTTGGTTTAGGATTATAACGAAAAAAACCCATTCGATTTTTACACAACGAACAAAAGTTAATCTTAATGTCGTACTCCGATTGCTTTTTTTGAAAACAGTTTATGCAGATGATGCTGCCTGGCTCCAAGTTCCAATACCATCTGGGCTTCCTGGTATCTATTTCAAAATTTAATGTTTTATTGCATAAAGAACATGAGTCCTGTTTGTGTTCAAGTTTTGCTTTTTCTTGCTCCTGCTTGAAAAGATATTCTTTAGTCTTTTCGATGTGGCAATCACTGCATAAAAAACCGTGGATATCCCAGTCCCTTGCCGTTTTATATTTGTAGGTCAATTGCTTTTTACACAGTAGACAAAACATCACTTTTCGCTTTCTAAAAATACTCAGCAATGTTACGAAATTAAGTTTAGAAATAAGCAAAATATATTCTTTGGCTCGAAGAGTCAGAAAATGTTTGGTCAGGCGGGCTTCTAAGAGCATTTTGATTTTAGTCAGGAAAAATGAAACATACATTTAACTAAATGATAACAAAACAACTGACTGTCTTTCGAGTAATACACAATATTTTAATAAAGGGATTTATAATTGTTCTTTTGTACAGATGCATTATGAAAAAAATTGAAGCTGTTATCCCTAGTACTAGACTGGGAACAGCATTTGAAGCGTTAGACGCTTTAAGTATAGGGGGTCTAACATATTATGATTCGAAAGGGCGAGGACAAGTTCCTAGACCTCGGCTCCATTCAGGACGAGGCACTTCTACCTATATACCTGAGTTTAACGTCAACTCTCTGATTATGCTCGTAGTAAAAGACTCTTTAGTAAGCAAGATTATTGATACAATGCTTGAAAGATTAAGTACAGGCTTGGCAGGAGAAGGAAAGATCTTTGTATCTGACATAGACGACACAGTAGATATTGGATCTAGGACACGAGGAGAATCGGCTATATAACTAATGAAACGATCCGAACGCATCTCAACTTTACATTGGCCAGCAATATTAACTTGATATAGAAACGCTGTGCACTACCCTTTTAAGCGCTGACTGCTATTTAGAATATATCTTACTCAAATACCTGACTCAAACGGATTGATTAACATATAAGCAGTTTTATACTGCCAACTTGGCAGATGACAATAATTCTAATGTAGGTTTTGAATATGCAAGTTCTCCTGTCACCAACAACTAGGTTAAAGATGCCCTTCAGTAGCAGTTACCATTTGGTAGTGCCTCAGGTATATACAATAATGCCAGTTTTTATAAGGTTTTGGTCCCGCAGAGGAGTGGTATGAGACGAATATCTGAAAAGTTGAGTCACAGAAGCATGTAAAGCAGACTTTTTTTGGTTATTGGGTATTGGTAAGATCAAAGACGATTATTTACCGACTGAACTGGTATAGAAATTTCCTTGTCAACTGCCTCATTGTAGTTAATAATATAATCTGGAAGGCTAAACTTGAATATTTACCTGCTTCAAATGTCCATTGGACAACCTTGCCGTCTTTGGTTAGCGAATTCCTTGATATAGTGTTAAATCAAAATAATGATGATCTTATAGTGCTTCATCAATTCCTATACGTCCCACTCAATTTCCTCATTTTACTCGTACAATTTTTACCTTTTCAAGAACCTTCCAATACTCTACTTCTGCGCCCTGTCTGATCTTGTCCTTAATCTCATTGTCTATTAACGTCGTCTCAAACACTTCAAAGGTTTCAAGGTCCATAATTTGAAGTAACTCATCTGACAAGGAGATAACTTGGCCACTTCGTTTGTCGATTAGAGGTACTTCAACACTAGAAGACACAGGAGATACAAGACTGTGTTTTGAGCCATCAAAGACTCCCATCGCAGCTACTCTAGCCTTTGCGGAACCATGTTTACCGGGTTTGCTGTGGTCATAGGAAACAATTCTACAAGGCTCACCATCAATCACTATATACGAGCCAACTTTTAATGCCCCAAGGTCCATAGGTTTACTCAAAGCTCTATCAAAATTTTAGGAAATCGCATTCCTATTTAATACTTCTGTCTACTTGAGTTTTTCCAAGATTGAGAGACTGATCAGATTGGATAATGGAATGCCTTTTCTAGACACATCCCTTCGTGTTTGCTCACAATACTTTTGATCGCTCTGATGTGTCTTTTCCCCTTCTACTTCAAGCACTATTACATTCCTAGAATAGGGGAATACAAACCTCACGTTTTCTGTAGATATGATACTTATGGTTGCCAAACTCGCCTTCTTTACTCGCTCCCTCCTAGCAATGACATTAGCTATATCAGTTAGTTCAAGGTTGTTGTATGTATATTTGGTGAAGTAAATGGAAATGTAATTGAGTTTTTCTGCAGCCCTCTCAAAAAGGCATGAAGTTAGGGTTAACATGAACGACATTCGCCCGATATTTGTTATTTTTAAATCTTCCAACAGGGGCTCAATAACCAAAGAGGAGGCAAGGATGTAATGATTGGCCCTATTAGGGAAGTACGGAATGCCTTCGTGCGAAAAAGTTGCGGTAACAAAATAAAGGTTCCGGGCACCCACTGATCCTTTCCAATCTTCAATCAATGCCCCGAGCTCTTTTTCATGAGGAATACAAAGATATCGTTGAATATAGTTTCCATTAGGAGGCAATTCTTTTTGATGCTAATTTCAAGATATATATACTAATACTGAACGACTAGGGCTATGCATATTAAATTACTAATCAATCTTTGATCTCGCTTTTAGAAATTCCTTTGTATGGTGCTTTTGTACTATCCGCGACATACCACTGAGCTTTATCCAGGTCGTGTACCCTTCGCCTATAATAAGGAACAAAAGCCATGCAAATCATAGCGTACATCGCACCGATTGGGTCCAACAATGCAGTCCGAAGCGTCGCGGTTAACATGATCTTTCGTGAAGGACTTAGATTCAACTGCTCTACACAACAATCAAGTTGTTTATGACCATAAAGTGATCTCATAACTTGGGAAGCAAAATCTATGATGTTATTTGGGGGAAGAAAATAAACTATCGCGTTGTCATTGTAAACGATTTCAAATCCACGTCTAAGTACTTCACACTGAACAAAAAGATCTATTGCTATCATATCTTTCGGTATCTTGATCTTTTTTGCTAAATCTGAACGTATTGCGAATGACCTACCCATGACTGTATATTTGGATAATTTCTTATTTCTCAGTGATCTCAGCCAATGTGAAATAAAGATAGAAGCTCTTCCTGGCATATCCTTGACTAGAATGGGAGTAGGATTTGACGCGCAAAGTGCTACTTTTCCATTTATTGATGATACAAGCTCTTTGGTAGAATACTTATCTAGAACAATATCGGCGTCATATAAAACTATAATGTCACCTATAGAATTTTCAAAAATCTCGTTCCAAGCAGCGGCTGCACCTCTTCTTTTTGTGTAATGAATAAATTTGATGCCCCAATCCAATTTTTGGGTCGCAAATATTTGTACTGCTCTTGAAGTATTATCGCTTGAATCATCAGAAATAATAACTTCAGAAATAGTAAAATCGTCAGACTTCACATCAGATAATGCCATGAGCAGATCCGCGATGTTCTTTTCTTCGTTAAATGATGGTATACCTATTGTTATTCTTCGCATTCTTAACCAGTACCGAATCAGACAAACAACAAGGTAATAAATTGTTGCAGGATAACTATTCATATTGGTGCAATTGCATTTTAAAATGGAGATGCCTCCTACTCCTTATGATAATTCTCCATACAAAGAGATTCTAAAATCCGTAGGCCTTCGAAGAGAGCACTTAGTCTATCCAATATTTGTCGATGAAAGCGAAGCATCCATTCCTGACAGAAACAGCATGTCAGGAATCATGAAGATTTCTCGCAGAAAAATAAAGCGGTATATCCAAGCAATTATCAACCTAGGTATCCAATCGATCATTGTATATGGCATCCCAGTCAGAAGAGACAGGAACGGAAGTGTTGCTGCGTATAAAGATGGGTTGGTTCAGGGCGCAATCAGAGACATAAAGAAGGAGTTCGGCGATTTATTAACTATAATATCTGACGTATGTGTATGCCAATACAATTTATCGGGCCATTGTGGATTGGTTATCGATGACAGCGAAGTGGATAATGATAGCACCCTCAAAGTCTTGGCTGCAATCGCCCTTAGTCACGCCGAAGCAGGTACAGACGTAGTTGCGCCTTCCGCGATGATGGATGGTCAAGTTATTTCGATAAGGAACGCATTAAATATTGAAGGATTTCATAAGGTAAAAATTCTTTCATATTCTGTTAAGACCTCATCTTCACTGTATTCGCCTTTCAGATCGGTCACCTTTTGCAAAGGGATATATAATAATATCAAGATCGATAAGTCTTCTTATCAGATAGCATATGCAAATTCAAATCAAATATTAAGAGAGATCGAGTCTGATATTTTAGAGGGTGCTGATATGGTGATGATAAAACCAGGGATAGCAAATCTTGATCTTGTCACCAAGATTAAAGAAAAACTTTCTTTTCCACTAGCAGTACAAAACGTTTCAGGTGAATATGCAATGGTAAAGGCTGCAGCAATGCACGGATGGATAAATGAAGAAGGATGGAAAGTTGCATCAATTGCCGCGCTTAGAAGAGCTGGAGCTGACAAAATAATCTCCTATTTTGGCCTAGACATCATGCAATATATTGGTGATTGACATTCGACTAGGGCTTACTCATTTGTAAATGCATGGGGTTCTTTGTATTCAAGACAATCAGAACCAGGCGTTCCGAGCTTCCGAAGGGCGAAATCCTGGATCTTGCCAGACACAATTATATAGCATTTTATACAATAACCGAAAGTGTCCCGCGGTAGCTCAGCCTGGTAGAGCTTTCGGCTGTAGATGTTGGCTGACTTTTAGCTGACCACGAGATCCAGCCTATCGGGCGTACAACTAGCGGTAACCGAAGAGTCGCAGGCTCAAACAAAATTGGCTAACAGCTATTTTGGAGTAGATCCTGCCCGCGGGATAGAATTTTCCCCTCATTTGTTTCCTTAGTCACTAAGGATATTCTAAAGACATCTGCAATAAATTCAGACAATTAGACTGAAAATGGAAAGGTCGCTGCTGGTTATCATAGGCTCCAATCCTATCGAAACAATTTATTGTGTATGAGAAATAACAACGTATTTGGAAAAGGAGCGTCTGTGTTAAATTTGAAAAATCACTTCCAATATCTCTGGAGCTTATCAAGATTAGCAATCACCATTTTGATCTATGGTCTCCACTTTTATGTGTAATTGTAGAGGTTTACCCGGTTTTCGTCTGAGTATTTATTAGAGAATATTATATTTGTCGAGAGGGATGCTGATGAAGAATGTGAAGAGCCGTCTGAAGATGTTCCTAAATATGAAGATGATTACGAGTTGCTGAGGCATCCTAGATATAAAAAGTATAAGATGTAGAGCTTTGCGATAATTCATTTAAAAGTGACGCTTCAAACGAGTTTCAAAAAATTCCTAATAAGTATATTAAAGTTATCGCCTTCAGAGCGTCCGTCTTAAATTTCAACATTTTCAGGTATGAGGTTTCTTAATAGTATTAGTCAGGATGAAACAATGACTAGAATGAGGCTAAACAGAGATCCCAAATATTTAGAGCGCTATGTAGTGACCTTGTTGCTGATTTATCTTCAAATGGGATATCAGATCTTGGTATGCTAGAATACTAGACTATTCCTATTAGGAGCTTGTTTGAATACTATGATGTTGATATTGAAATAATACCTAGCTCATCAAATGCAGGGTTAGGTTACCCAGATTCCTGAAGGAAGATCTTCATGCAACCAGAATAAACGACTCCAAACATTTTTGATTTCACTTGCATGTACTGGTGCACGAGCTGGGGCCTTGCGCAGCCAGGAAAGTGATAATAATAATGCTAAATTACTTCGGGTAGTTAAACTACGGCCACTCGAAATATGACTAAAGTATATCGTTATACAGAAGGTGTCATTAATTACGTAATTTTTTTTTGTTTTTTACATTGGTTTACTGGTTATTATGCCTTGATTAGTCCGAGACTCAAGCCTGCCGCTATGCACAAAAAGAGAGGCGAATCTGAGGTTAAGGACTAACGACAATAAAAACTTAGAGACAACAATAAACGTTTGCAGACGCGAGACGGACATGCACCAAAATGGAAAAGCATCTTTTATCGAAACTCCATAGTCACTCATATGATATATACCCCCATCTGAATGGCAGAGATATGTATGGGTGGCTGTCCAATGTGACACGATAGCTATCGGTGGGTCGAACTGGTATTGTTCTTAAGACATCAAGCGACAACTAAGTCAACCTGATTCCATATCTGCCGCTGGTAAGAAACTAAGTAAGGCAGGTCAATTACGGCATTTAGAAGTCAGAATAGGAACCGAGCAACGAGGTAATCTTCAGGGGGTCAACATCAGTTGTCCAATGTCGATAATCTCAACCTTTAATGTGCTCTTTAGGTTGGTGATAAGTATGCTTTATTTACTTACCATACCATTGTAGATTTTATTGATCTATCTTTAACTGTAAGTTACAGTTAACCATTATTTTTTATTTTAATATATCGAAATATACTGAAACAAAAGTAAAAGTATGCGAGATCCATAAATCTAGTCATTGGCGGATTATTTTGTCGGCCACATTCAGTCATAGGGAACGAAAAATGAATGATATTGACAGAGAATTTGTGTGCCTGAAACCGAATACAATACGATGTTGACTGATTAAAAAATTTGAGTTATATTTGTCAGAATCCCCTATCTTAGAAAAGGAAAAACCTGTATCGATAATAAATTTCAAAAACTAGGGATTGCAGATTCTTAATGATTCATTGATTGGATTGTACCTATAATGAAGAATTTATAGTTAAAGCGTTGGCGAATTGCTAGAGATGTTATTGGCTAATGTAATTGTCGGATCCTAGTTTGTGTTGTAATTCTATGTCCACCAAGTTAAACTAACCTCTAGTCATAAAAAGCTGAGATTTTGCTATAATATTGTATCGTCACAATTTATGTATTAGAATATCCTATATTAAGAATTGTAAAGTTATTGGCGGAACTAGGGTTTTTTAGAAGGAATATATTCCCGCTTTTAATCATAATTGGTACTGGGACATTCCTATCTGTGCTTTCCTATCAATATTCCTCTTTTACCGCTGATGAAATAGCGAAAATCGCTTCCCAAGATGTCAGATCAAACTCGAGAATTGAGGCTCATGACCTTTCCCAAATACTGGTACACAGGATTGGTTCTATTACAAATAATCTTCAAGCACTTACGATGGCACGTCCTATACAACAGAACGAGTTAGAAACAGCACAGTATCTTCTCAATGCAGCACAATATTCAACTAAAGATTTAACTGACGGTTATTATTGGTTAGACAAAAATGGCAAAGTCGTTACGTGGAGCAACATAAATCAAGAAACCCTTCGAAAAGTCAAGGGCTTCGATCTAAGCGAGCAGGATTTTTTTCGTGTGCCAAATTCAACGTTCACTCCATACTATAGTAGTGTTATAGAATCGCCTGACAATGTTCCGAGGGTATATATCTCATATCCTATCATTGGTAACCAAGATAAACCGGCGGACGTTGCTAATGGATCTATAAATAGAGGATCTTTCCTTGGTGTCATAGTTGTACCTATAAGCGTCAACACTATAGGAAAATTCTTGCAGAATGAATTACCACCTGAATTTGTTAGTAATGTAGGGTTGATAGATAAAAATGGAATAATCATATATGCTAGAAACCAGTCCCTAATTGGCAAAAATTATTTGGCCGAAGAATTCCAGTCGACGATTCCTACCGAAATCAAAAATTCTTATAATAATATTTTAAGACGATCACTTCAATCATTATCAGGCTCAGAAGATGTTACTTTTACCGGCGGCACGACCACCATATCATATCAGCCAGTAACGATTGATGTAAGACATCTATGGACTTTATTTATAGGTACGCCTCATAACCTTGCAAGTGATGTTGGTCTTTTGATAGATCAGCAGAAAAACTTTAGCACTCTACTTGTGATAATAATAGCTGCAATAGGAGGAAGCATCGCATTGCTTATTCTATCTTGGAATAAGAGACTTGAAGCTGCCGTAGATGTACGGACCTCGGAGCTGAAAGGAGCGAACGTTTCCTTGGTTCAATCTAATAAATTGCTTGCAGCTGCAAATGAGCAGCTAAAAATGCATGACAGGATGCAGAAGGAATTCATCAACGTAGCTGCACACGAATTACGGACTCCAATAATGCCAATATTAGGAGATGCAGAGTTCATAGAAAATCAATTCAACGGAGTTAAGAACACTGTAGAAGTAGAAAAGGAAGAAGTCGCATCAATCATCCGAAATGCGAAAAGGCTGGACCAACTGGCCTCTGATATCTTAGATGTCACGAAAATCGAAAGTAACAGTTTAAGGCTTAATAAAGAAGAATTCAACTTGAATGAAATCATAACCCTTGTGGTGAAAGAGATTAGAAACCTAATTGCAAACAATGATGCTGGACCAGAGAATGTCACCATACACTATAATCCTAAAGATATTTTCGTGGTAGCAGATAAGGGGAGACTTACCCAGGTTCTCTTTAATCTCCTAGGGAATGCTGTCAAATTTACTGAAAAAGGTAACATTTTTGTGGATGTCGAAGAAAAAGCTGATCAACTAGTTGTTAATATAAGAGACACCGGCCGCGGGATACACTCTGAAATATTACCCCGATTGTTTACAAAATTTGCGACAAAATCAGAGAGAGGGACAGGCCTAGGATTGTTCATCTCTAAAAGTATTGTGGAAGCTCATGGAGGGAAAATATGGGCACAAAACAATGTCAATGAAAGCGGAGCGACTTTCAAATTCAGTCTACCATTTGTGGACTAGAGTATTATTTCAAAATATGAAGAATTAAGAATATTTGGCAATCGTCGAATACCTAACTAATTAGTCACAAATATTTATTCCCTTAGTAAAAATGTAGAGGATAATATCATTTTTAGACGATTTTTCATCTGTAACCGACTACTGACCCGAACAACCGATTCAGCTGAATTATGAGTTAAATCATAGAGCTAATTTGTCAAATATCGACATCCATGGCGTTATGTGGCAGTAAATCGTTTTTGCGTATTTTATAATGTCCTGTTTGCTGTATATGATCATCTACATCCGCATGAAAAACAAAGTGAGACTCGCATTCCTGACAAGTCCATACAGTCTTGAGGTCTTCTGGATGCATGATTATCTAAGTCGTAATCATGGGATTTAAGTAGTAGGGAATTTAATCATGTTTATTTTATTCATAATTTACATACTTAACAAAACAAATTCTGAATATGTACCAAAATCTGTATGTCAATTTCCATCAATAATAAGTGGGGTACTATCGCAGCTAAAAGTTACTTGAGCTGTCCAAGACAAACCAACCCATTATCACGCTTTTTATATTCTTAGCAAATATATTTAGAATGGTATTTGTCAAAGAATCCTGCCTCAAAACGAAATTTGATCAAGTACGTTTGCGCAGTAGACATTGTAAAAGCTCTTATTGACAGAAGTGTAAGCATTGAACTACTTTTTCCTGTCACCGTTAATTTCTAGTATAAAGTTTCAGCTTAACTCTTCCTCAATAATGAGTCAAATCTAGACGCCATTTATTTTTAATTTAATTTGTTGGAATGGCATCTTGTAATCAGCAAGCTTGATGTGTTTGCATTTTTTTCCATTCATTTCAAACGTCTCTCCTTCGTAAGTACATTTTATAATCGGAATATTCTTTCTGTTTTCAAATCGATCTGCAATTTTGTAATATTCCACCAATTTGCGTTTTTCATAAACGATTTTTCCCATCCTCTTATACCTTTTTTTTCTAGAGAACTTAAATGCAAGTATAGAGTGTCTTTCACAATAAAAACTAAACATAGAGCTAATGAGCAAGCATCTAACTATCTGATCACTTGGAACATATAAAACATCACCTGTTCCTGATTTTGCCTCTATAGATAATAAGACGGCATCCTTGTTGTTAACAGCTATAATATCTGGTAAACCTACGCTAGAACCACCTAAACGTCTAGCGTTCCAATTACCTTGATTCAGTCTTAACGCCAAAGTGTGCTCAAAACTATATCCTCGACTTCTTCGAATATTGCCCAACTGAATTTTTTTACATAGCCTATCTTTAAAGATAGCCGCTAAGGTCGTGAAACGGTTATATGGATTACTGTTTATGTGGGTCTTAAGTGGCTCAGTCTTGGTTCATGTCTAAGATAATACCGCGTCGCAGGTATTTGCTCAATTTATGTTTTAGGACTCATTTGTGTTGGTGATGTAGGTGATGTTCCTAGAAGCGACTAGTATGAGCCGTATTTCTTCACATGAAAAGCAGACTGTACTTCCTAGTGATGTTTTAGGTAGTTTAAGAATAGATCTATAACTATAAAAAAATATAAATGCTCCGTATGTTAGTGACAAGAGGCAATCAGATGAGAGAAGAGGCTATTACTTCCGATCAGATGTATAAAATTGAGGAAAACGGACATAAACTTTTAGGTATGCGCCGCATTTATATGATGGAAAACGCCGGCCACGGAGTTGCTGATTTCATTGTAAGCAAATTTAAGTACAATCTAGTCGGGAAGAAGATTGTCGCTGTTTGCGGAACTGGTAATAATGGCGGGGATGCTCTGGTTGCATGTAGGCATCTAGCCGGATATTATGGTGCCGAATTAGCAATCATACTATTAGGAAGTCCAACATCTTTACACAGTGAGGAAGCTAGTATTAATTGGAAAATCATTCAAAGAATGAACTCGATCAAAGTTTTCATTGGTAACGAGATGACCCATCACGTCAAAGGCAATATTGCTGAGGCTCAAATTGTGATTGATGGGATCTTCGGAACTGGTATAAAGGGAATAATTAACGATCCCCATGCATCGGCCATCGTAGAGATTAATAACTCTGATGCGTATGTTATTGCAGTGGATGTCCCTTCAGGACTTGATCCGAATACCGGCATAGCTCATGATAAATGTGTTCATGCAAATGCGACAGTTACATTCCATAGATTGAAAATAGGCTTGTTAAATAATAAACACTACACAGGAACAGTCCACTTAGAACGCATAGGTATTCCTCGGGAAGCCGAAAGAGGAGTTATTGAGGAGTAGTTTGATTTGAAAGTGCTACAAATCGCCGTAGGTGAGATGGCGAATTTTACATATATATTGGTAGATGAAGGTGAGGCGAAAGTAGCTATAATTGATCCATCATGGAACTTGACGGATATTATCGAAACGTTAAAGAAAAATTCTTGGAAGGTTGACTACGTTATTAATACCCACACTCATTTTGACCACGTACTAGGAAACGAGGAAATCGCGGCAATTACAGGGGCCAAGATCGTTCAACACAAAGATTCAACGTCCAATCGGGACCTTGCGGTTTCAGATGGTGATACCATTGGCTTAGGGAAGATCCGTCTAATAATATTGCATACGCCAGGACATTCTGCAGATAGTATGTGTATAATCGCAGATGACAAAGCAATATTTACCGGTGATACCTTGTTTGTAGGAAGTTGTGGAAGAGTTGATCTGCCAGGTAGTAATCCCGATGCAATGTATGACAGCTTATACAGGAAGATACCAAAACTGAATGATTCATTGGTTGTATATCCCGGTCATGATTATGGATCACGACGCACGTCGACTATAGGCGAGGAAAAAAATACCAACTATATATTAAAACAAAAAACGAAGCAAGATTTTCTTTCTCTGATTCAAAGCGGTTAGTCTTAATTGCAGAAAAAAAAATATAATGATATAGCTTGTTTGAATCAAGACCCTATTAGTATCGACAACTTTGCTACGCTAAATCCATTATTTGTATGCGTTATTTCATACAGCGAAACTAGCATGATTCCAGGGATAACCGTCGCTGGAGCCACACCCGATTTATTAAAATACACGTCTGCTGCAGATTCTGAATTTCTTTATTATGGTAGGTGCAAATGCATTAATAATATTCCAGCTACCCCAGATGGAAAGCCAAGTCCTGCCATTATTACTAAGGCAGCCCTTGAATTAGCAGACATTCCTTTTCTAATTGTGGACGCCGGGACGAAGGTAAAGCCGGCCATTCCCCATTTCTCATTTGGACTGAGACCTGGTAATAACATTTTGTATCGTAGAGCTCTCAGTCTAGGTAATGTAAGAAAGGCCTATAGCTACGGAATACTACTCGGCAGAGTTCTCGCAAGACTTGGTGACGTCATTGTCATAGGTGAAAGTATACCTGGTGGAACAACATCTTGTTTAGGAGTATTGAGTGCGCTCGGTATCGACGCAAAATTCAAGGTAAGTAGTAGCATGCCAGATAACCCTCACATCCTAAAGAATAAGGTAGTTGCCAAAGCAATGAAAAAAGCTAATATCTCTTTTGGAGAGTTAGAAGAGCGTCCCTTGGAAGCAATATCACTGTTTGGCGATCCCATGTTACCATCTGTTGCTGGCCTAGTAGTAGGAGTAAATGAATTTGGAGGCAAAGTAATTCTTGCTGGCGGGACTCAAATGGCTGGGGTAATTGCCGTAATAAAGTCACTGAAACAATCGTTGGATAAGGTGTGTATTGCGACTACTACATATGTAGCAGAAGATCATTCTTCCAAGCTTGCCGATTTAGTGGGACTCGTATCCACCGAAGTTCCAGTTTTTGCTGCAGATTTGCATTTAATACGATCATGCAAGTCTGGGCTGAAGGCATTCGCTCGGGGGTATGTCAAGGACGGCGTAGGAGCAGGGGGTGTATCATTTGCTTCGATGTTAAAAACACGGGGGAAAATTAGCGGAAGCACTTTATTAAATGCGATAGAACTAGAATATGATCGTGCTATCCAGCAAATACGACCCAATGTATAGAACGTCGGCCTAGACTGATATATATCAAATGTCTGCCTAGGCAAAAATACTAGACTCTTTTCAATATTAGGAATTTATTACTCGTTAGCAAGTCAAATATCTGTGTTAAATCTGACGGCTCTAAATATGTCAAGCACTTTTAATATCACATGGGATCTCGAATTCCGATAAAAAGATTTGTATAACTGATAGAAACCTAAACAATATTGGCTAATGAGTAAAGTGCAATCCAAAAAAAGACGGCTTGCAGAAAATGGAGAGGTTCGATCAACCTCAAAGAACAAGACTACAGGTAGAGAACTGACCCTTATTGAAGAGATAAATGCGCGTATCAACACATTAATAGACCTACTCGACGCGAATAGCCTGATCGATAAAAAACAATATGAACGAACATTATCTATGCGCCTACACGAGATTTCCAAAGCGACTGCATTTGAAGAAATGGATACAGATGTATGAAACTACAGGGTATAGTGCCTCATCCAAGACTTATCCTATCCTTATCCTTTGATTGACCAATATCCAGCAAAATAAAAAGTCTACTTTTTTTAGATTCCCTTAATTCCCCGACGAGTCAGGGATTTTCTGGAAGAATAAAAAGTGTAATTCCCTAGAGTGGAAGTACTGTTTCGCAGATTTAATCATTGGTGAATTATGATTTCTTCAAATTTGGCACGCCCAATCAAAAGAACAAAGGATGGTAGTTTTAGGAAAACCGTCTAGCTGCATATATCCAACCTGATGCCGGTATTCCATCTGTGAGCTGAGGCGCCGGGAGAGGGATTTGAACCCTCGCGACCCTATCGGATCACAAGCTAACAAGGTTTGTTTTTCCAGGCTTGCGCCATACCGTGCTAGGCGACCCCGGCTTAAGCACAATCTATTACTCGCGTATATTAATCAATGAAAACGAATAATTAAATCTAATCCCTTAACACTAATTCGGAAAGGCTTCTGCAATTGGATGATGTGGACGTGGACTCAAATCTAGAGCTGCGATTTTTTGTGTTCTACACTGGGACAAAAAGTATATCTTTGCTATAGGAAATCAAATTTCGAGTGAGCGGAGATCATCTGGCTTGATCTATCATAGGGTCCATTATAAGTGCTTATGTATATTTATAACAAAAAGAATTATTTCTGTTCTTGTCTATGCAGATCATGCTAGCCTACAAGCCTAAAAAGTAGCCAGATTTGTTTATTTGGTCTAGGCATCTATTTCTCTGAGCTTAACAAGGTTATTAGAGTCCGTAATTCTGTAGTAATCAGATTTGAAATTCTCATCAGCAATGTGTGTTAGATTTCTACTGAGTTTTTACAGTAGGAGTACCCTTTGAACGCCATACTCTAGGATAAGTCCCGGGTTTCATGATGGTTCTTCTAGTATGAAAAGCTAGTCCTTTAGCGTTATCCTCTATTTCTTTTTTCGTCATTGCCGCTTCTGCCAGCCCTACTATTTCGCCTTTTAATGTGTACAGTCCAACAAGCTCGCCAAGCCTCAGGTCATCAGGTAATGCTAGAACTCCAGGTATTGCAATTTGTGCCCCATGACAAACTGCGTCGACAGCGGTGTCACGAATTATTACCGCACGTATCCCATGTAAACAAAGCTCGATAGGTTGTATAAGCCTACGGAGTTTCTTATCATCTCCAGTTTCTTTATACATCTTGAATGCGTCAACTATGTCATGTAACTTTACGAAGTCATATGCATTTTCTGAAAGATCGATAATTCTTGTCCTCCGAAGCTCTATCATAGTAGCACCGGTACTGAGAACTTCTCCTAAGTCATATACTATTTTTCTAATGTACGTGCCGGCTTGACACAAAACGCGGATCAACAGGAGCCGGTCATAATGTTCTATGTCTTCAAATTCATATACAGTTCTAATCCGTGTTTCTCTTTTTACGGAAGATCTTTGTGGAGGCCTCTGGTATATTTCTCCAGTGAACTCCTTGATTGTTGACATTATCCTTTCTTTTGTGACATATCCATGTAGTCGGGTCAACGCATAATATTCCTTCGGACCCAGTAGCAGGACTGATAAGGCTTTGGTACCCTCTCCGAGTCCCAATGGTAGTAATCCGGTAGCACCTGGATCAAGTGTACCGCTATGACCGGCTTTATTAATCCCCAGTATTTTTTTTACCCATGAGACCACTTCATGGCTTGTGGGACCTGCAGGTTTATCAAGCAGAATGAATCCATAATCAAGCAAGGATTCTACAGGCCTTTTTTGGGGGTAATGACCATAATTTTCATCAGTAAGATCGTCATCTATTCTTGCTAGGTTTTGCAGTTGTGGCAGACTCAAATGATATTCCTCATATCGCAATTCCGATATTAAACTCTAATCCAAGTTAATGCGAATTCTCCCTTTCCACTCTAAGGCTTCCCATAAGCTGTCGATCCAGGTGATCCGCACATGCATTTGTTCCTAAACCGTGGCTCATCATGACTCAGTAGTTATATGGCGGTTCACTTGAAAAATTTTATATTATACAAAAACAAACTGTAAACGGTATGAAACATCACAGGAGCCGGTCTGAAATAATTGCGTGTATTTTAGAGGTTACTAATGGAAATAGGGTAAGACAGACAGAGATCCTTTACAAAACGTATTTATCTCATAATTTACTAAAAGAGTATTTAATACTTTTACTTCAGACTGGTCTAATAGAGTATATCCAAGGAGAAAGGAGTTTTAGAACAACTGAAAAAGGCATGCGTTTCTTGCACATGTTTAATCAGATGGGCCAATTGATTGTTCCAAAGACCGATTTTACAAAAAGGGTCGATAAATCATAATAGTGAGAATGATTTAGCATTTCTTTCCCTACCTAAAAATAGATTCATCGAATCTCTTGGTCATTTCGTTAGCAACTGTTTTTACTTTTTCAGATTTCAGCAATAAACGTATCATGGTTCCGAGTTGTCAGCATCCGCAGATCGATTCCGACCCCTCTTTCTCAGAATTATTGCTACAGCGATAAGAACCACTAATATCAGTAACATACTAAAAAAAATAGTTTCGTTTTTAACTGTTCCCTTAGGAAGAATTAAAAAACTAATCACTAGAAATATTCCAAACACGATTATCCAGCTATTGTAAATCTGGTGGCTGCTGACCAAAAACTTTTCGGAACTAAGATATCAAATTGAATCATGTGGGTCTCTAGCGCCTCATGTACTGGGAGGTATATTTTAGAAAGTCCTCAAAAGTAGACGAACCGTTATAATTTCGCTGCATTCATTGCTCTGAGACTTTATTGCGATATTTCAGTTCATGAGCCATATCTTTGTCAGGATTCTTTGAGTTCAAGGGAATGATGGATACTCCAAAGAGAGCTATTGCTGCTCCTGCTAGCTCTAGTTGCCAACTGTTTTTACCTAGAAAGACCAGATTGCTAGCTAACTCCTGACTATAACTTACCACCCTGTTCTATAAAGTAACGACTTGGATGGTTGAGAAAGTTCTGCAGGTCTGACTCTCTTTTTACAAAGCCTAATTAATAACATTCGAAGTATAAATTAATCGGTAATATTTGTCCAGACTGCACTTAACTGGTAAGCTATATTTTTGTTAAATGGGAGAAAAGTTAAAAGAAATCAAAGAGACAACAAACGATGTTGTACATATCATACGGGAACTAAGCAAACCTGAAGTACAAGAATCATTAAATACGATTAACCATACCGCTGATGCAGTAAAGAATATCATAGCATCTCTCAACGATCAGACAATGATAAAGAATATCGAGAACATTCGTTTAACTGCTCAATCTATTCAAGATATATCCGTTAAAATTGAAAATATGGTTCTCGAAGTAAGCCACACTGGTATCATTGATAAAACTAATGCAAGTCTCGAAGCAGCTAAGGGTACTCTAGAATCCGTTAATAATCAGGGCAATTTTGGAGAGTTACTCGGAGCAGTAAAGGATATGTTAAATTCTATAATTGGATTGGTTGAGGAATTAAAACTCTCAATAAGATCCACAAGAAAATCAGGGCTAGTTCATGACATGGGAGAAGTCATAAAGGAGACTAAAAATATAAACGATAGTGCAGTCGGCAAGAATTTGAATCGTGAGCTTTAGAAGTCCCGAAGAGCTCCAGTCGGTCTAATGACGCAATCTATTATGCGATCAGCGGCGATCGAGCTTGTTCCTCCTCCTATTCTGAACTAAATTATTGCTTTACTATCTAAGCTACCCTGGTGGAATATGTACTACCCCTGCGTTGGCTAGTTCAGATCCTATCCCGTAGCCAACCAACGCGATACCTGTTCCTAGACCTGCCATTTCGATTCCTCCCTTGATCCAGTTTTTTTTTGCAATTCGTGCCTTAACTGAGCCCACGATAAACGAAGAACATATACTTATTGCTATTGCTATTGCAATTGACGCATTCATTGAAATCAGCCCAGCTTTAACCACGAAATAAGGTAAAATGGGCAGAATGCCGCCCAGCAAAAACGAGCCAAACATTACCAGTGCTCCTTTTAGTGGACTTCCTAGGATTTCTAAGTTAAGTCCTAATTCCTCTGTTAGCATAGTTTTGAGCCATACTTCCTTGTTTGAAGTTACTTTATCTACTACTTTTTTCAAATCTTCTCCCTGAAAACCCTTGTCCTTGTATATGTCTTCAATCTCCTGCCTTTCCATATCCGGAGCTGACTCTATTTCGACTTCCTCCTTCCTAATTTCGGATTCTAGTATCTCACGCTGAGATTTTACCGCTAAATAATTTTGAACAGCCATAGCCTTAGCACCTGTAAACATTCCCACTAAGGCTGCCAAGATAACAACATCAGCAGCTATCTCTGCTCCAGCGACGCCTGCAACAATTCCTAACGAGGTATTGACTCCATCGCCAAAGCCAAACACAAGATCTCGTATATAGTTACTCTCTTTAATGTGAGGCTCTACGTGGCTTGAACGCTTAATCACGGGCTTGATTTTGGCTGTTCTCTATATATTGATACCTTCCTCAGAAAAATATGCACTGTATAAGTTAAGGCATCTAAAGCTAGAAATACCAAGTTAGCCAAATAACTATTATCTAGCATCTGTCTATAGTCTTTCATATATCGCACTGATTGCTGTCTTATTAGATGCAATTGAATTCATTTTACTAGGAAATGCAACTAATAGATTGATGAAGAGTCTAGCTGCATTAATCGAAATACAATAATCTATTGCCCTCTGACCTTCATAGGGTTTATTCTTAACGATCCGAAGTATTAAGATGTACCCGTCAATTGAAGCTATTGCCTTTAAAGAATTATTATCTTATTTAAAACGTTAGTATGGTTTGATTCTCAAAAATTATTAAATCCATGCTCATTACACACTGTAAGGCGTAGGATGGCGCATATAATCTATCCAATGCCTTATTGAGGTTTAAAAATTCCTCACATCGTCAGGCAATTTCGCAAGGCTATTATTGTCGTCTTATTATAAAATGAACATTACATGGAGATTTTAGAAGGAAATATTCTTGCAAAATACCTTTTCGGTAAATATACTGCAAATCCAAAAAATTGGAATTATTGGATTTCAACATCTTCCTTGAGAGATAATTTTTTCGATGCAGTAATATCTAATGCTAACGAGATATGGCAACTCAAAATTGATTCTATCTATAAGCCTACCCCTATTGTACTTGGAACCAAAGTTGATGTCGATCCTGTCAAGATAGAAAAAACCATACCTGCTAGTATACCATTCGGATATCGAAAGCTTGATGAAGCTGCAGTGAGGGCTCTGTTCAGGAAACTTGCCGAAGATCATGATGACTTTGGGAAGCACGAAACATTTACTCAATCTCTTGACACTATTCTAGGCTCTATTGAACCTGTAACTCCGGCCAGGCGGGGTCAATATGCTTACGGACCTTTTATCTTTTCTGAAAGGAATCCATTGCATTCAAATGAGTATCATAAATTCGTTGCCGAGAAATTGGCGCTAAAGATGCGCGAGAGCTTTAGGAGACGTTATGCCGGTTATGGTTAGTTCACTTTTGAACCGAGTGGATATTTGGGTTAACACTTAAAGGTGAAATTAATAAAGTGATTAAATGAGTTATCTCTAGATTAGTTGTATCCTTCTGCATCATGAAAGAATAAATTCAATGATAGCTCATTTCGATGTCTTAGGTCATGATTGTAACTCTATTAGAGCTCTGTTAATTATAGATGAAAATCCGATATACTTGGTGAGGAGCTCAACTACCGACTCCAATGCATTCTCTCCCTTAAATCCTTCATCGTATTTTATCTCAGCAATCCCTTTGTCAGTTTTTATCAACACAGTGATTAGTGAGTAATATCCTAGTTTAGGATCGTAATTTTCTACATATTGGCGAAGCTCTATATGTTGTATAGTAAATCCTTGGTTCTGAAGATTTCCTCTTGTTAGGAGGACGGCCGATCTGTATGGTGGATGCTTTATTCTCTCCTCATCGATGTCGCATTTTTTCATCTCTTGTGATAATCCAAATATCGGACCCATTCAGGAAACCAGAGCTCATATTCGGATACACCTATCCCGCGTGCGAGGATTGATGGGGAATTATAATATAATGCATCTGTGCCAATCTCTTTGCCTACTTGCTCATTAAGTTGATCTATTGATGTAGCTTCACCTACGTACTTGTTCGCTATCAGATCTCTATTTTGAGTATATAAACCGACTTGCCTTCCGTCTACAGTGGGAACGTAACTCACAATAATATCTATATGTTTAGCTCCTGCCTTACGCAAATAATAGAGTGTTTCCCTTGCTGTACTTCCGGTCTGGATAGTACCTTGAATCGACGCTATTTTTTTGTCTTTGACTTGATCCTGCATTACAAATTTAAGCGATCTGCCCGTTGTCAGTAATTTATTTTTACTGACAAGTTCAGAAAAATCGATCATATGATCCGAGTCATCGTATCTGTCTTTAATTATTCCTTCAGAAATCTCAAAGGATTTAGAATATCTCTCGTATTCTAGACTAAAGCCTTGCGTCATAGGACGTGTGTAATCTGGCTCCGCATAAGCTGAATCAATAGTGATCTCCTTTCCCAGAAAATTGCCTTGTTCTTTGCCTATATTTTTTCTAATTGCATAAATACTCTTATTATTCACTATCGATGCTACATGGGATTCTCGAATGAACTCGAAGGGATCCATCAGAATTCTAGCCTGTGGTAGGTTTGCTAGAACTTCCAAGCCATTTTTCCTATTTAGCTTTAGGAGTTGACCTGGCCTAACATCCTTGAAATCCATGTCTGTTAACGACGTATGCAATGAATTCTCTGATGCAATCATGACAAATGATCTATCATTATTAGTCGCGGAGACCAGAGGTTTGAAGCCACCGCTATTCCTATAAGCATAGATATCGTCTTCTAGTTTTATGATCATATTTCCCCTCAGATGCCTATCCAAAAATTCTGCTGCACGTTCAGGATGAGATTGCTCTTTTAATAATTGTGTGAAAATATAATAAATCTTGAAAAGTGAGTCTGAATCCTTGGCCGTGCCTATTTGTGGGTGTAAATGCAATTTCTCAGTATCTACAAAAAAACCATCGAGCGCAACTCGTATTGCTGCCATACTGTGAAATCTGGGAGATCTTTTAGACAAATATCCTAACCCAGCTAAACCATATAGCTTCTCCTTTTCAGCAATTTTTAGCATTTGGGGCTCTGAAAGAAGAGACCCTTCGCCAGAAGCCGTGCTATTACCCACCGTTATGCTCCAATAGGCTTTACCTCTATGCTGTAGCATTCGCATTGAGTGCAGCAGAAGGTGCAGGATGTTTCCTTGTGAGCATAGATTGTAAAGAGCGACTATACCGGCCAACAGGTTGTACTAGATTATGTCTCTTATAAGACTGCATTAAGGTCCTATCCATATGAAATACAGGAAAAACTTGCTTTATTGAAAATGAACGTGCACAGAAGTTAATCTAGAGAGGAAGCTCTCAAGAAGAAATTTGTGCTAGTAATATTTTGAAAGGAATTAATTCAAGGAATAATAACTCAACACAGTCCCTATGCTAATCGGGCTTATTGGTAAAGCAAATGTAGGAAAGTCTACGTTCTTTAACGCAGCTACAGGACTTGCTGCAGAGACCGGAAATTACCCATTTACTACTGTTAAACCTAATATTGGAATAGGATATGTCAGAGTTGAATGTGTTTGCAGGTCATTTGGTATTCAAGATAATCCTATTCACTCTATATGTGTAGAGGGAAATAGGTTCATTCCATTAAAGTTGATTGACATAGCGGGCCTTGTCCCCGGCGCACACATGGGCAAAGGTCTCGGGAATAAGTTTCTTGATGAAGCAAGACAAGCTGATGCACTCATTCATATCGTAGATGCCTCTGGATCAACGGATAATGACGGTCGACCCGTGCAGGCAGGAACTGCTGATCCGGGTACCGACATCGCATTCGTAGAACACGAATTTGATTTATGGCTTTCTTCCATTGTAAGCAGAGATTGGAATAAGGCGGCGAGGACTTTTGAAAGTCAAGGTATGAAGCTGGAACAAGCATTGCATAAACGCCTTTCAGGTCTTGCTATACCTGAGGTTCAAATAACAAATGCTCTAGTGAGATCTCAGCTAAGCAACAAGAAGATAGCAACATGGAATGAAGCAGACATTTTCAATTTTTGTAGAACGCTCCGGATAGCGTCAAAACCCATTGTAATTGCAGCAAATAAAGCTGATATGCAGCCAAGTCCTGAGAACATTCTTAAAATGGAAGCAAAAGGTTTACAGGTCATTCCCTGTGCATCTGAGGCAGAAGTAGTGCTTAGACGTGCAGCGATAAAGTCGGTCGTACATTACATACCTGGTGATCCCTCCTTTCAGGTCAATCAAGACGTTGTGTTAAATGAACAGCAAAAAAAAGCACTGTCTATTGTGCAATCGCTCATCAGCAAATATGGGTCAACTGGCGTACAAAGGGTCATCAATGTAGCATGCTTCGAGCTGCTAAAAATGATCGTCGTATATCCAGTTGAAGATGAGCTAAACCTAACCGATAAAAAAGGAAACGTGCTTCCCGAAGCGTACCTACTGCCAGAGGGTTCAACTGCAAAAGATTTAGCTAACTTGGTTCATGCCGAGCTTGGAAAAGGCTTCTTGTATGCTGTCGATTCGCGTGATAAAAAAAGATTGGGAGCCGAATACAAACTTAAGAATAACGATATCATTAAAATAGTTTCTACAACTAGCAGGGGATAATATAGATAGATGATAAGCCTGGGAATAGAGAGTACGGCTCACACATTTGGTTGCTCAGTAGTAGAAGTTTCTCTGGACAATCGTAAGTCAGGCACGATACTTTCCGATGTACGCGAGGTCTACAAAGGATTAGCAGGCTCAGGCATACATCCTCGTGAGGCATCTAGACATCATTGTAACGTATGCTCAGAAGTGCTGAAAAAATCTCTTCAACAGGCAAAAATGACCCTCAAGGAAGTCGATGTGATTGCTTATTCTGCAGGACCGGGGCTTGGGCCGTGTCTGAGGATAGGCGCCGTAGCCGCAAGAGCTATTGCCGCATATTACGGAAAACCACTGGTTCCGGTTCATCATGCGATAGGTCATATCGAATTAGGGGCTATGTTGACAGGCGCTTGTGATCCGCTGGTTTTGCTCGTTTCTGGCGGCCATACAATGATATTGGCCTTTTCTGAAAATAGATGGCGGATATTCGGCGAAACGCTTGATATTACTATTGGACAGTTGCTCGATCAGCTCGGAAGAACAATGGGCTTTGCTTCACCGTGCGGCGCAAAGATAGAATCTCTTGCTGATCAATCTTCTAAAAAGTACCTACGCCTTCCCTACGCGGTAAAAGGTAATGACGTCTCATTTTCAGGCATACTCACCTCTGCGATAAGGCTTGCTTCGAACAAAAATAATACAAAGGAAGATGTATGTTATTCGGTTCAGGAGACTGCATTTGCAATGATGATGGAAGCTTTGGAAAGAGCTATATCGTTTACGCATAAAAAAGAGATTATGATCGTGGGAGGCGTTGCTGCAAACAAAAGGCTTTCAGAAATGGCGCAGGGTGTATGTGGAAGACATCACTCAAACTTCTATGTCTGTCCTCCAGCATTTGCAGGGGATAACGGTGTACAAATTGCTTGGACTGCTATACTTGATTACGGCTCTTCAAAAAATAGACATATAAATATTGAAAAATCTTTTTTACGCCAGTCTTGGCGATTGGATTCCATTGACATTATTTGGCGCAACTAATTGACTTTATTAGACGTTATCTGATCTTCAATCGCCTTAACCCATTTTCCGTTATTAAACACACTAAATTTGTACTCCCTATCATCAAGAACAATTATAAGTTTTGATATAATAAAACCTTCTTTTTTGACAGACGATATTTTGTCAAAGGAGATATCCAAAAGAACCTCTCCAGTCTTTTTTGAAAGGGTTGCAATGTTCCCCTCTGTCTTTTCAAATATTATTCGTTGGTTTGTTAAAGTAAGGATCCCGTTACTTAATCTATCCTCTGCGCAATCTTCTTGCATGATTCTTTTTTCTCCAGGCCTAGGTTCGGCTGAACTCACGTTTTTATGGTCTATTAGGACGATATATTATTATTGCATCAAAGGAAGCTATTAATCAAAAAAGGTGCAGAGGCTGATATTTATCTAATTGACTGGTATGGGAGAAAAGCTATTTCAAAAGTCCGAACGCCCAAGCCTTATCGTCACAAATCGCTAGACGACTCAATCCGTAAAAACCGCACTATTCACGAAGGCAACATGTTATCATGCGCTAAAATGATTGGTATTAGGTCTCCGTTTATCTATTTTATTGATCCGGTTCGGGCTGAGATTGTGATGGAGTTTATTGAGGGAAAAAATGCGAAAGAGATGATGACACACGATTTAGCTTACCGGATTGGACGTTATGCAGGATTACTTCATTCTAATAATATCATTCATGGCGACCTTACAACGTCAAATTTTATCGTCGGAAAAAAACTGGTTCTACTTGATTTTGGACTAGCCTTTCATTCTGTGCGGAATGAGGATAAAGCAGTAGACGTAAAATTAATAAAAACAATTCTTAAAAGCGCCTATTCATCTGTTTATGAACGAACCTTTAATGGCTTCCTAAAAGGCTACTCGAAAATGGTTAGTGCAAAGGAGGTTGGCAGAATTTTGAAAAATGTTTACGATATTGAACGTAGAGGACGATATGCAAGGATAGTTTGAATCTAACTCATATCTGATTCAAGATGGGTAAGTGCCCGCCTGTGGTCCGTATGAAGATCTGTTTGATTATTGAATCCATTCAAAAATACTTTCATATGTTTTTATTTTGGCAGAAAACATACGAATTAAATGCATTTAATTTATTTTGCAAGCAATAACAAGAATAAGTATAGAGAAATTAAGTCGTGGGTTACAAAATCTGCTCTAAATCTAAAATTTGCTCATCTAATGTTAACCGAAATTCAAGCAGATCAGATTGACAATATTGCAATAGAAAAGGCGAAGGATGCATTTCTCAAAGTCTCGAAGCCGGTACTTGTGGAGGACGATGGCCTTTTCGTAAATTCGTTGAATGGTTTTCCTGGTCAATACTCATCTTTTATATTTAAAACTATTGGTAACCCTGGCATTTTAAAGTTACTAGCAAAATGCAGCAACAGATCTGCTAGCTTTATTTCAGTTGTTGTATTCTGTAATCGGACTAATATCCGAGCTTTTCGAGCCCAAGTAACTGGACAGATCTCGCAGGTAGTCACTGAAGGAGGCTGGGGTTATGACCCAATTTTCATTCCGGATGGTGTCACCCGGACTTATGGACAGTTGCATCTACAAAACCGAAAATCGCTATTTTCTCATCGCATAAGAGCATTTGAAAAATTCTTAAAATGGTATAACAAGGCGCGTGTAACATCCAAGACATGAGAATTTCAAATCAACAACCATCTGCCTGTAAGCGATTATTTACATCAAGGCCGCAGAGACAGCTTTTCAATACCCACTTGGATTTGTCGATGTACTGTGTAATCCGCGGCCTGGCGATTCGCTAGCTTTCATTAGCTTGTTATGAGCCGACTCTCAGCCCGCTGGCGGGACGGCATGTGGAGCATCCTTAACTGTAAGATTTACAGTAGATGTATCACTTTCGCCTTCGCTGTCAGTCACCGTCATATCAAAACTGAATGTGGTGTCACCTGAAACATTGGGAGCGGTGAACACTAAAGTGGGCGAATTTGCATTTGTTAAGGCTAAAGTTGGACTGCCAGCGGTTTGAGCCCAGCTATATCTGAGTATACTATTTGAATCTATATCGTAGCTTCTGCTGCCATCAAGGATAACCGTGGAGTTTTCGTCAACTATTTGGTCTGACCCGGCTTTTGCAACGGGTGGATGTGATTCAGAAGATAAATTAGAGAGCTGGGGGGTTAGCGGTGGGACATTACTGGCAGTATTATTATCATTATTGTTGCCTGCATCACCAGATCCAGTATTATTGGAGGGGATTTTAACGACCTGAGAAGAGTTTGAATTGGGTTTAATAAGATTGGTTTCCACTGATGTTGGTTGCACAAGGACGTTCACTCTGTCTGTAGCGACTTGACCTAAATTATCAGTCACTATTAATTCAAATGTCAATGCAGTATCAGCAGAGACAGATGGTGCAGTAAAATGTGAGATAGGTCTAGTTACATCACTCAAGATGACTAAAGGACTTGAGTTACTTTGCTTCCATAAATAGGAGAATATAGTGCCACTGTTAGCTCTGGTTGCGCTTCCGTTTAAGGTTACGCTCGAACCAGCCGTTACCTTTTGGTCTGACCCAGCATAAACTGAGGGACTAAGACCCGTTGACAAAGTGTGACTTGTATTAGAGAGAGCACTTTCTCTTATCATTTTGTCGCTTGTGGCAGATGGGACCGTCAGATTATTACTATCCGAGCTAGTAGGTTGAGCAGGAAACAATGGAAATGGTATATCATTGACGCCCCTCTGCGGTTGTGCTTGCGCTTGCTTTTGCAGGGGTGCTTTAGGAATAAGAACCTCATTAGAGTGGGAAGCATTAGCTTGAGGAGTAGTATTGGCGGTAGTGTTTGTGGGTGTGGATGTGGATGTGGATGTGGATGTGGGTGTGGTTATGTTTGCTGAAAGTTGTGGTTGTGCTTGCGCTTGCTTTTGCAGGGGTGCTTTAGGGATATGAACCTCATTAGAGTGGGAA
>Ga0184608_10000029_pt1 | contig 28989 bp, 32 predicted proteins | sample PLM1_30_coex_FD_133010 | JGI IMG/M metagenome (GOLD analysis project Ga0184608, IMG submission 133010) | Groundwater sediment microbial communities from an aquifer in East River, Colorado, USA - PLM1_30_coex | ecosystem: Environmental > Terrestrial > Soil > Riparian zone | place: USA: East...
CTCGACGAGATCGAGAAGGCGCACCCCGACGTGTTCAACGTCCTTCTTCAGATCCTCGACGACGGGCGCCTCACCGACGGCAAGGGCCGGACGGTCGACTTCAAGAACGTGGTGATCATCATGACGAGCAACGTCGGCTCGACGTTCATCACCGAGCTCGCGGACAACCAAGAGCTCCTGCGCAAACGCGTCATGGACGCGCTCCGCGGTCAGTTCCGGCCCGAGTTCCTGAACCGCGTCGACGAGATCGTGATCTTCAAGAACCTCGTGACGGGGCAGCTCATGCAGATCGTCGAGAAGGAGACAAAGATCCTCGCGAAGCGACTGCTCGAGCGGAAGATCACGCTCGAGCTCTCCGACAACGCGAAGTCGCTCATAGCGAAGGAGGGCTTCGATCCCGTCTATGGCGCGCGGCCGATCAAGCGCACGATCCAGCGACTCATCATCGATCCGCTCGCGCAGAAGGTTCTTTCCGGCGAGTTCAAGGAAGGCGACACGGTCTTCGTGGACGCGCAGGACGGCAAGGTCGTCTTCTGGAGCGAGCAGTACGCGCAGGAGAAGGCCGAGGAAAACGGCGGTCGCGAGCCCGCGGCCGCAGGGGGACGCGGCCGAAGAGTGAACTAGACCGAGACCCCGCCGGCGCACTGGTGAGCGGCTTGCCGCGATATACAGATGTGGTGGGCCGTCTCATTCTCGTGCTCGCGATCCTGACTGCGTCCTGCGGCGGCTCGGCGTCGCTGCCCAGTCCCTCGCCGTCCGCCGTCGCCGCGAGCCCGACTCCGACCCTCGCACCGACCCCATCGCCGTCTCCGACCGCGCGACCAGTCGGCGCGGTGCTCGAGCGCATCGACCCGGCGAAGCTGAACGACCACATGGTCGCGCTCGCATCGTTTGGCTCGCGGGATCCACGACACCCGAACCACGCGAAAGCCGTCGCGTATTTAAAGGAGCAGCTCGGCGCCATTCCGGGCGTCGTCGTGCAGTCGCATCGCGCCGCGTACAACGGTGTGCCCCTCGAGAACATCCTCGCGATCGTCGATCCCCTCACCGCGGCACCGGCCGACGGGTGGGTGATGATCTGCGCCCACTACGACTCGATCTCCAAGAACAGTCCGGGCTGGAATCCGGCCACGACCGCCGCGCCGGGCGCCGACGACAACGGCACCGGCACCGCCGCGCTCCTCGAGTACGCACGCGTGCTCGCGCAGGAGCGAGCGTCGCTCAAGCAGCGGATGGTGCTCGCCTTCTTCGACGGAGAGGAGCTCTTCTTCAAAGGGAGCCTCGCGTATCTCGGCTCGCTCGGCACGCCGCCTCCCTATGCGGCGGTCATCAACATCGACATGGTCGGATTCAACCCCCTGGCCGATCGGCTCGACCTGATCTACTACACGAACGGGTCGGCCCCCCTGCGTGACCTGACGATCGCGGCGAACGATCGATATCAGATCGGCGTGTCGCCGCTCGTGCCCCAGCTCGCGACAAGCGGCGCGACGATCCTCGACGCGGCTCCGTTCGGCCTGGCCGGGATCCCGGCGATCGCCCTGGTGCAGCGCTACGGCGAGAACGACGCGACGTTCCCAGGCAACTACACGTTCCACACGGTGAACGACACGCCGGACAAGATCACGAACAAGAGGCTCTGGCTGAAGGCCGCGAAGCTCACGCTCGCGACGGCGCTCGAGCTCGCGCGCTAGGCGGGCACGGCCTCGCGGCGAGCGCGCCACGTTCGCCACATCCAGAATGCCCCGCTGATCGCGAGGATCGTGCAGCCGATCCAGGACACGAGCACGCCGACGGCGACGTCAGCTCGGACGGTGATCGTCGTTTCGTCCTGCGTCGCTGCCCAGCCCACGGCGGCCGCGCAGTAGGGCATCCCCGCGGCGATCACGAGGGCGCCGACCGACGCCCAGAGCCGGACCGACGAAAAACGCATACCGGCCGAGCGTAGGAAGCGACCTCACGGCGCGAGGCTCAAAGCGGAGTAGATCGTGTGTAGGAACCGACTCGGAACGGTCGCAAGCTTTCGTGTCTCGACGAAGCCCGCCTCGGCGGCGACATCTCGCCACGTATCGAACGACATCGGGTACGGTACCCAGGTGTTGCCGCGATCGCTGTCGTACTCGACGAGGAGCAGCCGCCCGCCGTGTTTCAGATAGCCGCGTACGAGCGCGAGCACCGCGCCCTTGTCCTCGACGAAGTGCAGCGAGTTCGCCATGACGACACCGTCGAGATCGGATAGGTCGAGGCGCCGCGTGAAATCGGCGGCCTGAACGCGCAGCTCGGCCTGCGGCACCGCGGATACGAAGGCGCCTCGCGCCTCGGTGAGAGCGGCGCGGTCGCGATCGATGGCGTGAATGACCCCATGCGGACCGATGAGATCGGCGAGCGCGAGCGTGAACGCGCCCGTACCGGCCCCAAGGTCGGCCCAGGTGCCGCCTTCGCCCTCGGTCACCCCGCGCGCCAGAAGCGCGACATGATCCGCGTGGTTCACGAGCCGAGCTCGCTCTCGCGCCAGCCGTCGGTCGAGAGCGCGAGGGTCACCGGTCCGTCCGCCTCGAGGCTGACCCGCATCGCCGCCCCGAACCGGCCCTGACGGACCTCGACGCTGGCGCCGCGAAGGGCGCCGCAAAACGCGTCGAACAGGCGCTTGGCGAGGTCCGGCGGAGCGGCCGCCGTGAAGTCGGGCCGACGACCGTGCCGGGCGTCCCCGTAGAGGGTGAATTGCGGCACCGCCAGGACCATTCCGCCCACGTCGGTGAGCGCCCGCTGCATCTTGCCGGCCTCCTCGAAGATGCGCAGGCCGGCGATCTTCGCGGCGAGGCGTTCGCCGTCCTCAGGGCGGTCGTTCGCGCCCACGCCGAGGAGCACCACGACACCAGATTTGATCTCGGCAATGCGCTCGTCGCCGACGTCGACGGTGGCCGAGCGGACCCGCTGAACGACCGCGCGCGTTAGACCGTTACTCCCCGTCGCGCTGCCCGCGGCGTCATTCCAACATCCACGGGTTGTCCCCCCGGACGACCGCTTCGACCTCCGGGCCAGAAAGGTGGCCCGGCGTGAACACGGTCATGCTCTTACTGAGCGGAAGGCGCGTGATGTACGTGACCTTCCCGAACCGATAGCCGTGCTGGAACAGGAAGGCCGTCCCGTCGATCTCGATGCGCTGACGGTGGGCGGTCGAAGTTCCCGGCACGCCCGCAGTATGGCTTCTAGGTGAGGTCCGGCCAGGGATCCTCGGGGAAGCTGCCCATCGGCAGGGATAGGCCCGGCCAGGGGTCCTCGGGGAAGCTCATCGTCGGAGTGGCCGCCTTGTCCCAGGGGTCTTCAGGGAAGCTCGTCGTCGGGATTTCGTCGGCCAGGGCGACGCTTCCGAGGAGGCCCAGGAACAAGAACGCCGTGGCGATCGCTGTCAGCGCGCGCGAGCGGAAAGGTGTCATCTCTCTCTCCCCACATTGTCCGCGCCGACAGCGGCCAGTATTCTCCCCCAGTCTAGGCAACCCGAACGCAACGGTGCACTGTCAGTTCGGTCTAGACGGGGGAGCGTCGGTGGCGAGTCTGCCAGAAGCAGTTCAGAAGCCGGTCACCTTGGGCGAGCGGGTCCGCGCCGCTCGTCACGCGCTCGGTTTGAGTCAGGCGCAGCTTGCGGGTGACGAACTAACCAAGGGCTTCATCAGCCAGGTGGAAGCGGGTCTGGTTCGCCCCTCTCTTCGCTCACTTCAGATCATCGCCACGCGCCTCGGGCGAAGCCTCGACTACTTCATCGGGGACGAATCCCTGGCGGGCGCGAAACGTCGCGTTTTCCATCGTCTGGCGGCGCAAGCCGCTATCGAGCGGCGCGACTGGGCTGCCGCCCGGCACGAAGCCATGGCAGCCCTCGAGCAGCAGGCGCAGGGGCCGGAGCGCGCCACGCTTCTTCGGTATCTCGCCGCCGCGGACGCCGCGGAAGGGAAGCGCGAACAGGCGTTCGAGCGTCTGGCCGAAGCTATGTCGCTTGTCGATGCAAATAGCGACGCCACCGAACTGGCGCAGCTCCTCTCCGCCCGCGGCGTGCTGTATGTGGAGCACGGCCAGCTTGCGGCGGGCACCGAATCGCTCGAGGCGGCGCGCGACGTCATGGAGCAGCGCGAGATCACCGACCCGCGGCTGCGCGCCAGGACGCTCGTGCACCTTGGCACGGTCTACCGCCGGCTCCATCGCACGGTGAAGGCGCTCGCGACGTACGAGCTCGCACTCGCCGTCGCGTCGCGTTCGAGCGAGCTCCGCCTCGCCGCGCAGAGCTACATGGGAGTCGCCGTCGCGCTCTACGACGCGGGCGAGCTCGATGGCGCGATCGCGAACTACCAGCGCGCGCTCGGACTCTTCGAGCGCGTCGCCGATACCGCGGTCGAACTATCGGTCATGCAGTCGCTCGCGACGGTCCAGTTCGAACACGGCGATATGACCGCGGCTCGCGAGACGGTCGACCGGTGCAGCGAGCGCGCGGCCCTCGTCGGCGACGTTCGCGTCAGCGCTATCGTCGACGTCCTGCGCGCACGCATCACCCTCGAGGAAGGCGATGCTGAAGGCGCGCTGCGCCTGGCCGAAGCCGCCGAGCAGCGGCTCGCCGAACTTGGCGACCACCGCCAGCAGGCCGATGCGCTGCGCGTCGCGGCCGCGGCCGCTCACACCCGTGGCGACTACACATCGTCCGATCAGGCCTATCGCAAGGCTATCGAGCTCCTCGCTTCGATCGAGGACCACCCCGATCTCTCGACGCTCGCTGCCGAGTACGCGCAGAAGCTGCGCGCGCGGGGCGATCTTGAGTCGGCGTTCGCGTACCTCGAGCTCGCGCGCGACCCGGGCGCGTCGCGTCCCCAGTCCTGATCCACCGCGCGCCCTAGCATCGAGGGGTGCCCCTCGATGCCCTCGCCACTGGCAACGACGCCATCGCGAAGGTCCTGGACGAGATCGGTGACCTCATCGAGCTCAAAGGCGAGAACGTGTTCCGCGCGGTCACCTATCGCGCCGCCGCTCGGTCGATACGCGATCTCCGCGAGCCGCTCGCAAAGCTCGTTGAGGAGAAGCGCCTCAAAGAGATCCCGAAGGTCGGTTCGTCGGTCGGAGAAGCGATCGAGCAGATCGTCGCGACCGGCCGATCGAAGCGGCACGAGGAGCTGCAGGCCGCCGTCCCGCCGGGCCTCCTCACGCTGCTCCGCGTGCCGGGGGTCGGCCCCGCGACCGCGCGGACGATCTACGACCACCTGAAGATCACCACGATCGAGGAGCTGGAGGAGGCCGCGACCGAGCACCGGCTCCAGCAGTTGCCGAAGATCCAGGCCAAGACCGAGGAGAACATCCTCCGCTCGATCGCCGCGCTGAAGCAGCGCACCGGTCGCTCGCTCTTGCACGACGCTCGTGCGGCCGCAACGACGATGGCCGATTACCTCCGAGCCGAGACCGGCGTGACGCAACTCGCGATCGCGGGCAGCCTGCGCCGCTACAAAGAGACGATCGGCGACATCGACATCGTCGTCGCGGGCGACGAAGCCGCGCCGATCTTCGAGGTCTTCGCGCGCGGTCCGAGCGTCGACCGCGTTCTCGCCCGCGGCGACACGAAGTGTTCGGTCATCGTCGAGCGCGGGCTGCAGATCGATCTGCGCGTCGTTCCGGCGCGGTCGTTCGGAGCGGCCCTCCTCTACTTCACCGGGTCGAAGGAGCACAACGTCCGGCTGCGTGGCCTTGCGCTCCGCCGCAAGCTGCTGCTCAACGAGTACGGCCTCTACCGCGTCGGCGCCGAGGAGCGCGGTCAGGAGATCGCCTCGAAGACTGAGGAGGACGTCTACGCCGCGCTCGAGATGGACTTCATCCCACCGGAGCTGCGCGAGGATCGGGGCGAGGTCGACGCCGCGAAGGCCCACGCGCTACCGAAACTGGTCGAGCTCGCCCAGGTGCGAGGCGACCTGCACACGCACACGAACTGGACGGACGGCCGCGACCCCTTGGCCGACATGGCGCGGCGGGCACGCGCGAAGGGGTACGCGTACCTCGCCGTGACCGACCACTCGCCCGGCCTCGGGATGACCAACGGTCTCTCGCCCGAGCGCATCGAGGTGCGGCTCGCCGAGGCGGCGCGCCTCAACGCGGAGCTCGCGCCGTTCCGCATCATCGTCGGCACGGAGGTCGACATCCGCGCGAACGGCGCGCTCGACTACTCCGACGCGCTTCTCGCGAAGTTCGACATCGTTACCGCCTCGGTGCACTCATCGTTCGGGCAGACGCGCGAGCAAATGACGGCGCGGGTCGTCGGCGCGATGCGCCATCCGCTCGTGACGGCGCTATCGCACCCCACCGGCCGCCTCCTCGAGAAGCGCGAGCCGCACGCGGTCGACCTCGACGCGGTCATCGACGCCGCGGTCGAGACCGGCACGTGGATCGAGGTGAACGGCGGGCCGGAACGGCTCGACCTCCCGGACACGTGGATCCACAAGGCCGTCGACCGCGGCGCGATGCTTGTCGCGAACTCGGACGCCCACGCGATCGAGGAGCTCGAGTGGATGGATCTCGCCGTCGGGACCGCGCGACGTGGGTGGGCGCCGGAGAAGAGTCTCGCCAACGTGCGCGGACTCGAGGCGATGCTCGGGGCGCGGAAGAAGCGCTGATGGCGCGCGCACGGTTCGTCGTGCACGGCGTGGTGCAGGGGGTGAACTTCCGCGCGAGCGCGGTGCGCGAGGCGCTCCGCCTGGCGATCACCGGCCGGGTCTGGAACGGCGACGACGGGACTGTCGAGCTGATCGCCGAAGGAAGCGGCGGAGCTCTGGCGTCGCTGCAGAGCTGGCTGAACGAGGGGCCCCCGGGCGCGGACGTGACAGAGGTCGAGCGGGCCGAGCTTGGCGGTAAGCCGCGTTACGAAGGCTTCAACATCGCATGGAGCGCGCCCCGAGGCGACTAACGGCGCCGCTTCCTCCGGCGGCCGGCCTTTGGAAAGTACGCCTGACGCCGGCGCTCGCGCTCCCAGGCCGCCTCGCGGGGCGGCAGGTAGGTCCAGTACATATACACGACGAGCGCGATGTTCGCGGCGATCGACACGGCGACCACCCAGAACGACACGCCGGCCCGGAGCAGCACCAGGTACCAGATGAGAAAGAGGATGTTCGTCCAAAACGCCCACGGTCGGACGCCGAGCTCGGGGGGAGGCGTGGTCCGGCTGCGCCAGTTGTACCAAATGATGTTCGCGATCAGCGACACGACCACCGCGATCACCGCGGGCCAATAGAAACGGGATTCGCTGTTGAATGGTTGGAAGAATCGATCGACGAAGTGCTGGGGATCGAACGGCATGGACTGGCTATACTAGCCGCGCTGCGAGCCCTCCTTTCGGTCTCTGATCGCACAGGTCTCGACGCGTTCGCGCGCGGACTGCAGGACCTCGGATGGGAACTCATCGCCACCGACGGAACTCGTGCCGCGCTCGCCGCCGAGGGCATAACGTCGCGCTCGGTCGAGGACGTCACCGGCCAACCCGCGCTTCTCGGCGGACGCGTGAAGACGCTCCATCCGAAGATCCACGCCGCGCTCCTCGCGCGCCGCGACGATCCGGTGCATCGCGAGGAGCTCAAGCGCGAGGGCATCGAGCCCATCGACCTCGTCGTCGTCAATCTCTACCCGTTCTCCGAGCACGCCTCGTCGGGGAAGAGCGGGAGCATGCTCCTCGATCAGATCGATATCGGCGGCGCCACGATCCTGCGAGCCGCCGCCAAGAACTACGAGCAGGTCGTCGTCGTCGCACGGCCGGAGCGCTACACCGCCGTGCTCGACGAGCTCAAGCAGCGGCACAACGTCTCGCTCGAGACGCGCCGCGTCCTCGCCTCCGAGGCGTTCAGCCACACGGCCGCGTACGACGCGGCGATCGCCTCGCGCTTCGCGAGTGAGGCGGGGGTGCAGTTCCCGGACGAGCTCACGCTCTCGCTTCGCAAGGTCCGTGACCTGCGCTACGGCGAGAACCCACATCAGCAGGCCGCGATGTATGCCGTCCGCGGCGAGGATGGCGCCATGACCGCCATGCAGCAGCTGCACGGAAAAGCGACGAGCTTCAACAACATGCTCGACATCAACGCCGCATGGCGCGTCGCCATTGATTTCGCGCAGCCCACCGTCGCGATCATCAAGCACCAGAACCCTTGTGGCGTGGCGTCGGACAACGAGATCACGAAGGCCTACCGGCGCGCGTTCATGTGCGACTCGGTGTCCGCGTTCGGCGGCATCGTCGGAGCGAACCGGATCGTGACGCGCGAGCTCGCCGAAGCGATGGAGGGCACGTTCTACGAGGCGATCATTGCTCCCGGCTACGAGGATGAGGCGCTGCCGATCCTCCGGCAGCGCAAGAACCTCGAAATACTCGCCGTCCCCGGTCATGCCATCGTCGGCGGAAGGCTCGCGCGCAAAGATGGCGGCGCATTCGACTACAAACGCATCGCCGGCGGCATGCTGGTGCAGACGCCCGACGAATCCCTCGCGGACGAGGGCAACTTCAAGGTGGCCACAGAACGGACGCCGTCGCTCGAGGAGCTCACCGACCTGCTCTTCGCATGGCGCTGCGTGAAGCACGTGACGTCGAACGCGATCGTCCTCGCGAAGGGGCTCGCGACGGTCGGCGTCGGACCGGGCCAGATGTCACGCGTGGTGGCGGTCGAGACCGCTGTGCGCAAGGCGGGCGAGAACGCGCGGCTCGCGGTCATGGCGTCGGACGCCTACTTCCCGTTCCCGGATGGCATCGAGGTCGCCGCGCGCGCCGGCGTGACCGCGATCATTCAGCCCGGCGGCTCCCTGCGCGACGCGATGATGATCGACACGGCGAACAAGAACCACATGGCGATGCTCTTCACGGGACGCCGCCACTTCAAGCACTAGACGTCCGGATGCGGGTGGCCCCCTACGTCGCATTTGCTATTGCTGCTGCCCTCGTGGTTGGCTACCTCGGGGCGCCTGGCCCGGTCGTCGTGGGACTCTTCTTGCTCGCCGGACTAGCGTCGGCGGCGATCTTGCTTCGTCGCCCTCATTAGACGTGGTGGCCTAGTCGAGCGCGCGCTGGAGCACCCCGCGGTGTTCGTCTTGATAGGCAGCATCGCGCTTCATCCGCGCCGGCACGTCCCAATCAGCCAGTTTCATCGCGCCCCTGTCCCCGAGGCCCGCCTGCTCCGAGATGAACTCGCCCACGAACAGCGTGCGCTCCTTCAGGACATCCAGGAGGGACGCGCGCTTCGACAATCCATACGAATCACAGAAACGACGCAGGCGGACCGCGCGCTCGTCGATCGAGAATGCGCCCGACTCTGAGAAGAGCGGGATCCACGAGTACGCGCTGTTCGCGATGTCCCAGAGGCGAGTTCCTGGACCGGCCATATACCAGTCGAGCATCACGGCGAGACGACGCTCACGAAAGAGCGCGTTCCAAGGCCCCCAGTCGTTGTGACAGATGATCTCGTGAGCCGTCGGCGCAACGAATCGCCATCGCGGGTCGGTCGGCGGCACGAAACCCTCGACGAGGTCGTGGTAGCGACGGAGCAGGCGCGCGCCCGCGGCGAGCCGATCGTCGTCCATGACCCAGTCCGGGGCCGGATCGGGCCAGCCCGGATGCACATCGCCGTCGATGTACTCGAGTATTTCGCGGCCCTTTTCGTCCATCCCTCGGGCGCGGGGGGCCTCGAATCCAGCGTTCTCGAGGAAATGCAGTAGCGCGTGGACCGCCGGAGTCCATGGACCGGCGCGCCGCCTCACCGTGTCGCCGACGCGGGTCGCGTCGTTGAGGTTCCCGCCGATGAAGGGCACCTCCTTCATGGCGACGACCTCAGGCGAGCTCGATGTAGCGGAATGCCTCCGCGGCGTCGAGGTTCCAGGTCGATCCGGTGTTCTTCGACCACCATCTCATCCGCTCCGCAAAGCCGCGGCGTCCGCCGACCTGGCTCTTGTGCGATTTGAGCGCGGCGATCTTTCCGTCGATCGATCCCGAGATGTCGAACCAGATGTTCGGGTCGCGCGTCCCGAAGAGCAGCACGCGCGCGACGCGGTGGTGCTTGAGACCGCCGGTGAGCTGCTCCGGAAAAAAGAGGTGATCGCGCGCGGCGATGACGCCATCGAGCCCACTCCACCCCGCGACGCGATGGTCCGGGTGTGTCTGGTAGTGGCCCCACGGATCGTTCGTGAAGACCACTTCGGGGCGGTGCTCGCGGATGACGCGGCAGACCTCGGCGCGAAGATCCATGCTGACCTCGAGCTCGCCGTCCTGGTGGCCGAGGAAAACGAACTCCTTCACGCCGATCGCTTCACCGGCGGCGCGTTGCTCGCGTTGTCTCGTTTCGGCCATCTGCTCGGCGGTCGTCTTCAGATCGTGCGTGCCCTTCTGACCGCTCGTGATCACGCAGTAGGTGACGTGCGTTCCCGCCGTCCTGATCCACGAGGCGAGGGTGCCCGAGCAGCCGAAGTCAACGTCGTCGGGATGAGCGAAGACCGCCATCGCGCGCTTCGGAATGGTGAAGGCGTCGGTCATGAGACCTTCACCTTGCGCTGGTCGAGCACGCGATCGTAGAGATCGACCATACGGTCGCCGACGTGGCGCCACGTGAAGTGCTCGGCTCGATCGCGGGCGCCGTGCGCGAGGTGCATGCGGAGGCGCGCGTCGAGCAGAACGTCGGCGATGGCGTCCGCGAGTGCCTGATAGTCGCCTGCCGGCACGAGGAGCCCCGACTTCCCGTTCTCGATGACCGTCTGGAGTCCGCCCACGCGGGTTCCCACCACCGGCGTGCCGCAGGCCATCGCTTCGAGCGCGACCAGCCCGAACGATTCGGTGAGCGACGGCACGGCGCAGAGATCCGCGGCCGCGTAATAGAGCGCGAGATCCTCCTGCCCGCGAGACCCGACGAACGACACGTTCGCCTCGAGCCGGTGCTCGTGGACGAGGCGACGGAGCTCGAGGATCTTCTCCGTCTCGGGCGCATCGTCGCCTGGATCGAGGGCGCCGCCCACCACGAGAAGGCAGACGTCGCTTCGCATATCGGGGTGACGCTGAAAGAGAAGACCAAGCGCGCGCAGGAGCACGTCGATCCCTTTGATCTGTTCGATCCGGCCCACGAAGAGGATGAGTCGCTCACACTGGTCGCGCCCGAGCTTCTCTCTCGCGTCGACCTGTCTCACCGGGTGAAAGACGGCTGGATCGACGCCGCAGGGGATCACCGCGACGCGTGAAGCCTCGGCTCGGTACAGCCGACGCAGCTCGTCGAGCTCGATCTTGCTGGCGGCGACGACCGCCGCCGATTCTCGCACTGCCTCCTTCTCTATCTCGATCCGTATGTCGCTCTCGCCGTCGATGTCCTCGTCCATGACCTCCCGCTCCACGAGGCCCAATGTGTGGAACATCTGCACGACCGGAACGTTCCATCGCTTTTCGAGCGTCCGTGCGACCTTCGCGGAGAGCCAGTAGTGGGCGTGCACGAGGTCGTAGGACTTTCCCTCAGTCGCCGCGTATTCGAGAAGCTTGTCGGTGAACTCGTCGAGATGCGCGTACACGTCCATCTTCGGCCAGTAGCCGATCGGTCCCGATTGGATATGTATCACCCGCGCGTTCGGTCCGAGCTGCTGGATCCGCGGGTCGTCCTTCTCGCGCCAGCGGGTGAAGACGTCCACTTCGATGCCGCGCGCGCCGAGGTCGCGCGCCAGCTCGCGCACGTACACGTTCATCCCACCCGAGTCGCGTCCGCCCAGTTTCGCAAGAGGGCAGGCGTGTACGGACACCATGGCGATCCGTCGCGTCATGGCGAGGATGCCATGAGCGACGCCGCATCGCGCGCGAAACAGATTGGGGCTGACGTGGTGAGGATCACCCGAGTCTAGGGGAGCGCACGTTCCGACCAACGCTCGTTTGACTCATAGAATTCCGCGGTGCATCGAGACCCCGCGCCGCGGGTGATCGTCGCCCCTCAATCATTCAAAGGCTCGGCCGATGCGGTCGCTGTTGCATCGGCGATCGCGCGTGGCATCCGCCGCGCATGGCCGAGCGCGCGCATCGAAGAGATGCCACTCGCCGACGGCGGAGAGGGAACGGTACGCGCTCTCGTCACGGCGACGAACGGCGGCCTGCGCAGATCTCGTGTGCACGACCCGCTCGGTCGCGAGATCGACGCGGAGTGGGGTGTCCTGGGCGACGGCACGACCGCGGTAGTGGAGATGGCTGCGGCGAGTGGCCTTCCGTTGCTCCAGCCGCACGAGCGCGACGCGCGCATCACAAGCACGCGAGGGACGGGGGAGCTCATCCTCGCGGCCGCCGCGAGCGGCGCTCACCGGATCGTGATCGGCATCGGCGGCAGCGCGACGAACGACGGCGGCGCGGGAATGGCGCGCGCCTTCGGGTACCGATTTCTCGATCGCGACGGCAACGACCTTCCCGAGGGCGGCGCCGCGCTCGCGCGGCTCGGCCGCATCGACGGCCAGACCGACCCGCGTCTGGTGCGACCTTCGATCGAGGTCGCGTGCGACGTTCGCAATCCGCTCCTCGGTCCGGAAGGCGCATCCGCCGTGTATGGACCACAGAAGGGCGCAACACCCGAGATCGTCCGTGAGCTCGATGCCGCGCTCGCGCGATACGCCGACGTCGTCGAAGCGTTCGTCGGACGCCCGATCCGCGACGTGCCCGGCGCGGGAGCGGCTGGCGGTCTTGGTGCGGGACTCCTCGCGTTCCTCGACGCGCGCCTTGTCTCCGGTGCGGAGCTCGTGCTCCGCGCGGTCGGATTCGCCGAACGTATCGCGGGCGCAGACCTCGTCGTCACCGGAGAGGGACGCATCGATCGGCAGAGCGGCTATGGGAAGCTCACCGGTGCGGTGACCGCGGCCGCGCGACACGCCGGCGTGCCGGTCATCGCGGTCACGGGCGGTCTGGGGGAGGGACACGAAACGCTCGGATTCGAGGCGATCGCGGTTGCGAGCGAGGGAGTGCCGATCGCGCAGGCGATGCGCGAGCCGCTCCCACTCATTGAGCACGCAGCGGAGAGCTTGGTGCGTGCGCGGCCCCCGGTTACGCACTAGCGTTACGCCGCCGATGCAGGTCAAGGGGACACTGCCGCTCGAACGCATCCCGGCGGATCGGACTCCGAGCCTCGAGCTCGTCCGGATCACCGAAGCTGCCGCGATCGCCGCAGCGCATTGGATGGGCCACGGGAACAACAACGAGGCCGATCAGGCCGCGGTCGAAGCGATGCGTAAGACCATGGAGGACGCGCGCTTCAACGGAATGATCGTCATCGGCGAGGGTGAGCGCGACGAAGCGCCGATGCTCTTCATCGGGGAGCGGGTCGGCCGCGGTGAAGGGCCAGAGGTACACATCGCGGTCGATCCTCTTGAAGGCACGAACCCTGTGGCAAAAGGCCGTCCCAACGCGTGCGCGGTCATGGCCGTATCGGAGCCGGGCGGCCTCCTGCACGCGCCCGACACGTACATGGAGAAGCTCGTCGTCGGCGCACCTGCGCGAGGCAACGTCGATCTCGACCGACCCGTCACAGAGAATCTGCAGATCATCGCCAAGTCGCTCAATCGCGATGTCAGCGACCTGACGATCGTCATCCTGGACCGTCCGCGACACGAAAAGCTCATCAACGACGTGCGTGGCGCGGGCGCTCGGATCAAGCTCATCGAGGACGGCGATCTCATGGCCTCGCTGTCCGTCCCGATCGCTGGAACCGACGTGCACGCCGTCATGGGTACGGGCGGCGCACCCGAAGGCGTGCTTGCCGCAGCGGCGCTCCGTTGCCTGGGCGCGGAAATACTCGGACGGCTTCGCTTCCGGAACGACGAGGAGCGGCGACGTGCGAAGAAGATGGGTGTCGTCGACGAGGGTCGCATCTACCGAACCGAGGATCTGGCCAGCGGCAACGACATCCGATTCGTGGCGACCGGAGTCACCGACGGCGAGGTCCTGAAGGGCGTGCACTTCTTCGCACGCGGCGCGCGGACACACTCGCTTCTCCTCGACCGGCTCATGGGGAAGCTGCGGTTCATCGACACGACGCATTTCGAAGACATTGATCGCCCGCCTATCATCCGGCTGGAGTGACGGTCTAGCGCCCTAATACGTCTCGGCGGACCTCGGCAGCGACGCGGCTCCGTTGCGGACCGCGCGCACCAGCACTTCGTAGTTCGCGTCCTTCAGGACGCAGCCGGCGCCCAGATTACGGGCGACGTCGCACACATCGGCGTCGAGCGTGTACATGACGACGCGGGTGTCGGGAAGCTCGCTCGCGATCCATTCGAGGACCTGGATGCCGCGACCGCCCGGCATTTCGTCGTCGAGGATCACCACGTCCGGCAGGAGCTCCTGGCAAAGGCGAACCGCCTCCGGAGCGTCGCGCGCGACGCCGATGCAGTCCATGTCGCGCTCGGCGTTCACGAGATAGCGGAGGTTCTCGCGAACCGACGGATGATCGTCGACGACGAGGACCCGGATCATTCCCCCAACCACTGTCGGCCAGTTTAGGCGGAGCAGCAGCGTCTCTCACTGTCGACTGTCGATTGACACAAGCCGACTCGCCGCCTAGCGTCTTGGCATGCCCGCGATCCGCACGCGACGGCGCCGTCCCGCCCCGCTCTCCCCGGCCCTGAAGAAGCTCGGCGAGCGATTGCGAGAGGCGCGGATAGCGCTCGGCATGTCCCAAGCACAACTCGGCGCACCGTATTTCACGCGCGCGCATGTGAGCGCGATCGAGCTCGGCAAGATCCGCCCGGCGATGCGCTCGCTCGAGCACATGGCAAAGAAGCTCAACAAGCCATCGTCGTATTTTCTCGACGACGCCGATGCCGAACGCGCGCGAGACGAACGTGAGCTCGAGATCGCCTCGATCGCCGGACTCCTGACGTTCACGTCGGCACCCGAGGCGTTGCGGCGCGCGGAAAAGCTGCTCGACACCGGGGATCTCTCCGTTCGCGAGTCCTGCCGCCTTCGCCTGTACGCGGGCTCGGCGCTCAACCTCGTCCACCGGGGTCGCGAGGCGATCAACGCGCTCACGGTCGCGCAACGGCTCGCGGGCGAGATCGGCGACGAGGCTCTGGCGCGTGGGGCCGACTATCAGCTCGCCGTAGCGACGCGGATCGCGGGGAATCCTCGCAGTGCCCGCGAGATGCTTGAGGCTCTCCTTCGGCGGATCGAACGCGCCAAGCCGCCAGATCAGCTGCTTCGGCTGAGGGTCCTGATCACACTCGGCGGCTGCGCGCAGGATCTCGGCGAGCCGCAGGCTGCCACGACCTATTACCAGCAGGCGCTCGAGTGGTCTAGCGAGATCGGCGACCTCGCCCGGATCGCGTTCATCCACCAGGGGCTCGGCAATGCCGATCGCGCGCTGGGCGACCACGACGCGGCCGCCGGTCACTATCAGAGAGCGCTCGCAGCGGCGGAACTCGGCAAGGATCTGGTCGGCGTGCTCATCATGCGCAACGCCCTCGCCGTTATCGCGGCGGACGCCGGCCGCATCGAAGCCGCCTACGAACACGTCGCTCGCGCTATCGAGATCGCGCGCGTATCGGGGCCAGCCGCCTACCTCGCCCACTGCTACGCGACGAGAGCCGAGGTCGCGCTCAAGGCCAACGACACCGCGCTCGCACGCACGAGCGCCGAGGCCGCGATCGCCGCCGTCGTGGAGCCTGGCGCCGACGCCGAGCGCGCGGTCGCCGGCGCGACGCTCGTCCTGGCCGAGCTCGATCTTCGTGACGGCGAGCCGGCGAAAGCGGAGCGGCGGATGCGTGCCGTTGCGGGGATCTATAAGGCGCTCGACGCGAAGGCCGAGCTCGGTGACGTCCTCATGCGGCTGTCACGCTCGGCAAAGAGACGTGACGACCTGCGTGCCGCCGAGCGCTATGCGACTGAGGCGTACGCGGTCAGCAAGCCGAAGAGCGCCAACATCGACGTATAGCGAGCTCGAACCGGGGATAGGACCCGCGCCCGGGCCTGGCGACTCAGTCCTTTTGTTGGCGCTCTGCTGCTGTCAGGACGTTTCGGAGTAGCAGCTCGGTGGTCACGGCGCCGAGTCCGCCGGGGACGGGGCTGAGCGCTGCGGCGATCGGCGAGACGCTCTCGACGTCGACGTCGCCGACGACTCCTTTCGGCGTCACGTTGATGCCCGCGTCGATGATCGTCGCGCCCGCCGAGATCATGTCGCCGCGGAGAAATCCGACTCGTCCCACGCCGACGACGACGATGCTCGCCTCCTTCGTGACCGCGCGGATGTCCGCTGTCTGGCTATGCGCGATTGTCACGGTCGCGTCTTCCTTGAGGAGGAGGTACGCGGCTGGACGGCCGATGACGGTGCTGCGTCCGAGCACGGCCGCGCGCGCTCCGCGGAGGATCACGCCGTGGAATTTCAGAAGCTCGACGACCGCCTCCGCGGTCGATGGCACAAAGCGCGGCCGACCGTCGGCGAGCAGTCCGACGTTGAAGGGGTTCATCCCTTCGACATCTTTGGCGGGAACGATGTGGTCGACGATGTGTCCCTCGTCGAGCGCTCCGGGAAGCGGCGTGAGGAGCAGGATCCCGTGGATCCGCACGTCCGCGGCGAGTCGCTCGAGTGTCGCGACCAGGTGCTGCTCGGACGCGTCGCCGGAGAGGTCCACCTCGTCGACCGCGATCTCGAGCTTCTTGCCGCGCGCCGCGAGGCGTTGCAGATAGGTGTTCGCGGCGGGATCGATGCCGACGGAGACCGCCACCAGGCGCGGTGCGACACCCCTCGCATGCAATGCGGTGCTGCGTTCGCGCGACCGTTCGTGCAGCTTTTCCGCGAGGGTCTTGCCGTGAAGGAGACGCACGTTGATGTCCTAGCGTGCGATCCGAGATTCGACGAAGTCGGTGATGCGCCGGCGCTGTTCGTCGCTGCCGTCGACCGCGCGGTCGAGGTGTTCGGAGATCACCTTCACCTGGGCGGCGTCTTTTACCGAAGCGAGATTGATCATCACGTTCAGCGCGGCCCCGCGGAGCGCGGTCTCGGCCATGAGCGCCCCGACTCCGATGTCGCTCGCGGTCATCGGGCTCGAGCGTGCGACGCCACGCTCGCACGCGTCGAGCAGCCGGCGCGCCGTCTCGGCGACCTCGAGAGGCACCCGCGACGCCGCAAGCAGCGCCGCCTGCATACGCTCCTGGCGCTCCTTTTTCTGTTCGTCCGTCTTGCGCGGAAGCTTCATCGCCTCGGCGACGCGCGCGTACGCGGCGCTGTCGTCGTCGACCAGACGCAGGAAGTCCGATCGAAGGTTGTCGGTCTCTTCGATGTAGCTCTTGAGCTCCTCCGAGTCCTCTTTCTTCAGCGTGATCCGGGCGACCATCGCGGCAAGCGCTGCGCCCATCGCGCCCGCGTATGCCGCCGCGCTCCCCCCGCCGGGAACGGGCGCATCGGCGGAGAGATCGTCGCTGAACGCGCGCAAGGTCCGGTCAATGAACCGATCAGGCATGGGAATGGGGGCGAAGTGTACGTGCTAGCATTCGTCGAAACTTCATACGCGATCCCTTTCATACAGAGAGGCTGAGGGAACGGCCCGACGACGCCTCGGCAACCGGCGGAGACCCGCTGCGGTGCCAATTCCGTCCCGGTGGGTAAACCAAGGGAAAGATGAGAGGGTCGACCGAACTGGGAGACCTCTCGTCACGATAGAAAGAGAGGTCTTTTTCTTTGGGCGCGCTGGCGAGCCTTCTCAGATCGGGCGAGTTCGTCGTCACGGCGGAGCTCAATCCGCCGAAGAGCGCCGCGGCCGGCGTCGTTCGTCGGCGTGCCGAGGCGCTCAAGGGCGTCGTCGACGCGGTCAATGTCACCGACAGCAACCGCGCAGTGGTCGCGATGGCGGCAATTCCCGCCGCCACGATCGTCCGCAGCGCGGGTCTCGAGCCAATCGTTCAGATCACCGGGCGCGACCGCAACCGCATCGCGTTGCAGGCCGACGTGCTGGGCGCGGCGGCGATCGGTATCGAGAACTTCGTGTTCATGAGCGGAGACGACCCCAAGCAGGGCAACCACCCCGACGCCGTGAACGTGAAGGACCTCGACGGGATCGGCCTCGTGAAGATGGCTGTCGGCATGCGCGACCAGGCGAGTTTCCTATCAGGTGACGAGATCAAACAGCCGCCGAAGATTCTCATCGGCGCGACGGCGTCGCCGTTCACGAAGCCCATGGAGGCTGACCTCACGAAGACGTTGCAGAAGATCGCCGCCGGCGCGGAATTCCTCCAAACACAGCCCGTCTTCGAGCTCGCGACATTCAGCCGCTGGCTCGTCGAGGTACGGCGCGGGGCATCGCGCGAGGTGCCGATCATCGCGGGCGTCCTCGTCCTTCGCTCGCCGGAACAGGCCGAGCGGCTCGGCAAGGTGCCGGGTCTCGAGCTCGGTCCCGATGTCCACGATCGCATGAGGAAGGCGGCGGACGCGGAAGCGGAAGGCGTCGCGATTGCGGTCGAAATGGTGAAGGCGCTCAAGGCTCTTCCCGGAGTAAGCGGCGTTCATATCTATGCGATCGAATGGCCGGAAGCGGTGGGGCGCGTCGTCGAGGCCGCCGGACTGCTTCCGCGGCCGGAAGCGAGGGTGCTGGCATGACCATCAAGACGACGGTGATCGGCGCGTATCCAAAGATCGGTGACGGCCCTGACGCCCAGGAGCTCAGGCGCGCGCTCCATCGCCGCGATCGCGGCGAGGTCACGGACGCCGAGCTTGGCAAGGTGTTCGATGAAGTCACCCGCGCGACGATCGGCGAGATCGAAGGCGCCGGAGTCGACGTCACCAACGACGGGCAGATCCGGTGGGACGATCTCCTCTCGCCGTTCGCGCGCGCGTGGGCGGGGGTCGAGCCGGGCCCCCTCGAGCGCTTCTACGACAACAACACATACTTCCGGCAACCGGTCATCGACGGCCGGATCGTGACCGATGGCCGCTCCCTGGTGCGCGACTACGAGTTCGCGGCCGGGGTCGCGAAAACGAAGCTCAAGGCGGCGATCCCGGGACCGCTCACTTTCGGCACGCTTGCCGCTCGTGACGAGCAGTACGGCTCTCTCGAGGAGCGCGTCCTCGCGATCGCCGATGCCACCGCGAAAGAGATCGCGGGCCTGAAGGCGGCAGGCGCCACGATGATCGACATCGAGGATCCGGCGGTCGTCGTGTCGCCGCAGCACATCGAGCTCGCGCGCGAAGCGTACGGTCGCTTCGCCGACCCAGATCTGGCGCTGACGCTTGTGACCTATTTCTTCCCGGCCGATCCAGTGCTGGAGTCGCTCGCTTCGTTCCCGGTCGCCGCGATCGCCATAGACGCGCGAAGCCGCGACACGACCGCCTTCGACCGCCTCGACGCGTTCCGCACGCAAAACATCGTGATCGGCGTCGTCGATGCGCGGAACACACGGCTCGAGACCGCCGATGAGGTCGCGCGGTACGCGGAGCGCGCGCTCAAGCTTGTGCCGCAGGAGCGGCTCGTCCTTGCGACGACGACATCCCTCGAATACCTGCCGCGCGACGTCGCCCGCGCCAAGCTCACCGCCCTGGTCGAGGGCGCACGCCTTGTTGCCGGAGAGAGGATTCCCGCATGAATGACAACCGGTTACTGACCACGACGGTGGGCTCCTTTGGGAAGCCCGATTACCTGACGAAGGCGCGCGGCCAGGCGGCGCGCGGGAAGCTGGGCACCACGGAGCTCGAGGAGCTTGAGCGCAAGGCGACCGCCGAGTGGATCCGCCGGCAGGAGGACATCGGTCTCGACGTCCTCGTCGACGGCGAGATGTATCGCGGCGACATGGTGGCGTACTTCGCCGAACGGCTCGAGGGGTTCAAGATTGGCGGGCTGGTGCGCTCGTATGGCAACCGCTACTACCACAAGCCCGTGATCGCGGGAAAGGTCGCACGACCGAAGCCGATGACGGTGAGCTGGTTCGAGTACGCGCAGTCGCTCACGTCAAGGCCGGTAAAGGGAATGCTCACCGGTCCGTACACGCTGCTCGACTGGTCCTACAACGAGGCGTATCCGACGCGCCGCGACGCGGTGCTCGCGCTCGCCGAGATCGTCCGCGACGAGGCGCGCGATCTCGAGCGAGCCGGTGCGAAGTACATCCAGATCGACGAGCCCGCCATCCACGCGCGACCTGAGGAGATCGGGATCGCGATCGAGGCGATGGGCATCGTGACCGCAGGCTTATCCGCGAAGACGATCTCGCACATCTGCTACGGCGACTTTGCGGCGATCTATCCGCAGGTGCTCGACCTGCCGGTCGATCAACTCGATCTCGCGATGGCGAACTATGGCTATCGCTGGCTCGACCTCTTCGACCGCAATCCCTTTACGAAGGAGCTCGCGATCGGCATCGTCGACGTGCACGTGCACGAGACCGAGACCGTCGAAGTGGCCGCCGAAGGGATCCGCAAGGGTCTGCGCTACGTCCCGGCGGAGAAGCTCTGGCCGCATCCCGATTGCGGGCTGAAGACGCGCACCATCGAGGAGTCCGTCGAGAAGTGCACCGCGGTGGTGGAGGCGACGAAAGTCGTGCGCAAGGAGCTCGCCAAAGTCCCGGCCTAGCGAGAAAGCGCCGGCGGACTAACGAAACCGGTCAACTGCTGGCCTTACATAGTGGGCCGTGATGACAGCAGAGCGCTGGGCCGAGCTTTACCGCCTCGAGTTCCCGCGCATTTACCGCGCGCTCCTCGCGGTGTTACGCGATCGCGATCGCGCGCTCGATGCGTTGCATGACGCCTTCGTCGCGGGACTGCGTCATCCACCCGCGCATGACGCCGACCTCGCTGGGTGGCTCTTCGTCGTTGCCGTACGGAGGGCGCGGCGGTTCAGGCGCCTTCCGCTCCTGCCACTCGAATGGGTCACCGGCACCAGCGGCGACGATGAGATCGAAGCCGCCCTCGATCGGATGGAAGTCGGACGGCTCCTCGCGGGGCTGACGGAGCGCCAGAGGGCGATGGTGGTCGCGCAGTTCTACCTCGGTCTCGATCACCGCGAGATCGCGCGGCACTTCGGCGTGAAGACGGGAACGGTCAGCGCGACGCTCGCTCAAGCGAAGGCGCGTATGCGCGCGGAGGTGCGGAATGTTTCCTGAGCTGAGCATCGAGCGAGTCTTCCAACGGGAGCTCGACAGCCTTCCTTTGCCGTCAGAAGAGATCTGGGTACCAGCTCGCAGAACCGGACCCTCGGCGATCCTCGCCGTCTCGGTTGCATGCGCCGCTCTCGTCGTCGCCGTCGTGGCGGCAGGTGTCATCCGCGAAGTGAGTGGTGCGGCAATGGCGAGTACTCCGCCCTCTGTCCGGCCGTCGTCGAGCTGCGAGCCTCCAGCGTTCAGCGCGAACGGACGCTGCGCAATGCTCCTACCGAATGGCATTCGCAATCCAGCCTTCGGTTACAACCTCACCATCCCGGGCAACTGGCGCGAGGTGCGGATGCCCGCCGGGACGGACCCGTTCGTGATCGGAAGGCCGAGTGGTCCTTCACTCACCGCCCCATTCCTTCTCGATCGCCGTGTTTTCACCGCGCGGTCTCCCCAGGAGTGGTCGGCCGCCGGCGTTCTCGCTCCCGCGTGGGACATGGACGTCCAGGTCTGGGACCGTCAGGCCCGCACGGCGATCGAATGGGCGCGCGCGTTTCCGTGCAACGACCCTTCGGTCAGTCTCGGAGAGACCAATTGCGTTCCGAGCGAGGAGGTTGTCCGAGGGACGACGGTCGCGGTGACGACCGTGTACAGCTTCCGGTGGCACATCACGTCGTACTACATCGAGCGCGGCGATCGGATGCTGATCCTTCGCTACATGTACTCCGAGATGGTCCAGCCGCCAGCCGGTGTGACAGAGGAAACGTTGAAGGAAATCGTTCGCTCGATCGGGCTGGTCTAGCGCTTCTTCTTTTTCTTCTTCGCGCCGCCCTTTTTCTCGGCGCGCGCTTTCCGCGAACGCGGAGATACGGGAGGCTCCGCCTTTGCGACCGGCGGGGATAGCCGGACGACGACGGGTTGGATGCGGCGCGCGACTGTCGTTCGCTGGATGAAGTAGACGGTCCCGGTCGGGGCCGTCATGTTCAGGTGCCGGACCTCGAGCTCCGCCTCCGCGAAGTGGTGAACGACCCTGCGGACGCTCACGTTCTCGGGGCGCGGAGTGAAGTTGCGGAATGAGTCGAGGCGAACGACCGCGTATGCGTCGTGCTGGTCGGGGACCTGTGTCGTCGCCACGCCGAGAGATTACTGGCGGTCGTAGAGCTCGAGGATCTCCCGGCGGAAGGGGACGCCCGCCTTGGCACGAAGTTGATCGAACTGATCGAAGTCCCACTCCCCCACAAAGGTGACAGCGACCCCGGTCTTGCCAGCGCGGCCCGTCCGGCCGACGCGGTGAGTAAACACCTCGGCGTCCTCGGGAAGGTCGTAGTTGACCACGTGGCTGATGTCTTCGATGTGCAGCCCTCTGGCGGCGACGTTCGTGGCGATGAGCACGTGGAGGGCACCATCGCGGAATCGTTCGAGCGTGCGTTCCCGCTCCCGCTGCGTCATGTCGCCGTGAATGGCGGCGACGTTGTGCTTTTTCTTCTTCAGCTTGTCCTCGAGGTCGTCGACTCCGCGCTTGGTGTGGCGGAACACAAGCACCTGATCGGTCTCGTAGCGGCGGAGAAGCTCCTCGAGGGCACGGACCTTGTCCTGCTCCAGCACCTCGACATAGACCTGGTCGATGCTGTCGACGTTCTGCTTCTCAGGCTCGATCGCGACTTCGACCGCGTTACGGCTGAAGCGCTGCGCGAGCTCGCGCACGTCGGCGACGAGGGTCGCGCTGAAAAGCGCGGTCTGCCGCCGCTCCGGCGCCCTTCGGAGCAGGCGCCGGACCTCAGGTGCGAAGCCCATGTCCAGGAGGCGATCGGCCTCGTCCAAGACGACGATGAAGAGCCCACCCAGATCGAGATTGCCCTTTTCGATGTGGTCGAGCAGGCGTCCCGGGGTGCCGATGACGATCTGCGTGCCGCGGGCGAGCGCCCGGTCCTGCGGGCCGTACGGTACGCCGCCATAGATCGCGACCTCGTGGGACTTGCGGTACTTCCCGATCGCCCCGAACTCGCGCGTCACCTGGAGCGCGAGCTCGCGGGTCGGCACGACGATGAGGGCCTGCGGCCGCTTGAGCGTCGCGTCGACCTTCTCGAGGATCGGGATCGCGAACGCCGCCGTCTTTCCGGTACCCGTCTGCGCCTGCGCGAAGAGGTCGCGGCCGGCCTGGAGGATCGGGATGGCGCGCGTCTGGATGGGCGTGGGCGCCATGAAGCCAAGCTCATCAATCGCGCGGGAGATATCGGGGTGGATCGCGAGCTCGCCGAAGCGAGCGGTCGGTGGTGCGAGGGTCAATGTCTCTCCGGTTTTGATTTACATGCTAACCGGTGAAACGCTCGCGGTGAACGAGCTCTTCCAATGGAAGACGATTCAGTTTGGCGACGATCCGTTCGGGATCCGCTTTCGGCCGGGGTCGTGGCTGACCGGGCGCGGGATAGCCCAGCGTGATGATCGTGGCTATCGCCGCCTCAGCCGGTGCGCCGAGGTCCTGGCGCATCCGGTCGTGTTCGTCGGGTCGGACCGAGTTCGGGCAGCTGCCGACGCCGAGGGCCCACGCCGCGACCATCATGTTCTGGGCGACACGTCCCGCGTCGAAACGCATTCGTTCGTTAAGAAGGATGACCGCGATCGCGACATTGCAGCGGTCGAGGTTCCGCGGCGCCATGATCGCGTCCGCGAGATCGTGGCGATGTTGCCTTTCCTTCAGGACGACGAAGCGCCATGGTTGCGAGTTCTTCGCGCTTCCCGTCGCCCGTCCCGCCTGGAGGATCTTCGTGAGCACGTCGTCCGGTACGGGACGATCCGTGTACTCGCGGACTTCGCGTTTCGCAACGACAGCCAGGTAAGCGTCCATCCAGAGCTAAGTATCGACTTGATCTGGGACCCTGCGTCGCGCGTACCCTCCCCTGGCTGACTCAACAAGCCGCGGGGAGGAAATCATGAGAGCGAAGATTCTCGTTACCGGCGTTCTTGTCCTGGCGCTCGCGAGTCTGTTCATCGGGTTGTCCGCGGAGGGTAGTGACAAGACCCACTTCAAGGCGACGCTCAGCCCTTACAGCGAGGTACCGACCAACTCGACGACAGGGCAGGGTGATCTCGATCTGCGGATCGACGATGGGGCACAGACGATCACGTTCACTCTCACGTACTCGGGACTGGCCGCACCGGCGGCTGTCGCGCACATTCACCTGGGCGCCCGGAGCACCAACGGCGGCGTCTCAGTCTTCTTCTGCGGAGGTGGCGGCCAGGGTGCGTGCCCGCCCGGCACTTCAAGCGAGGCGACCGTAACCGGAACGATCACGCCGGCCAATGTGGTCGGCCCCGTCGCTCAGGGGATTCCGGCGAGTGAGGCTGGGTTCGCGGAGCTGGTCGCCGCGATTCGCGCAGGGGTCACGTACGCGAATGTCCACAACAGCATTTTCCCGGGCGGCGAGATCCGAGGACAGATCAACGACAACGACCAGCGGAACTAGCCACGCGTGAGGGGGCGGCCTCGGCCGCCCCCTCGGCTTATGCTCGGCGACGTGCCCGGATCAGTTCGTATAGCTCGCCTCTTCGGTATCGACATCAACATTCATTTTTCGTGGATCCTCATCTTCTTTCTTGTCGTGTTGAATCTCGCGGACTCCTTTCCTCAGCAGTTCCCGCAGTGGTCGAACCAAAAGGGTCTCGTCGTCGCGTCGATCACCGCGTTCCTCTTCTTCGGTTCGGTCCTGGGCCACGAGCTAGCGCACTCGCTCGTGGCGCGAAGGTTCCAGATGTCCGTTTCGTCGATAACGCTCTTCCTTCTAGGTGGCGTCGCGAACCTCAGGAAAGAGCCGCCGTCGGCGCAGGCCGAGTTCTTCATGGCGGTCGCGGGCCCAGCGACGAGCGTCGTTATCGGCGTCGTCGGTCTCGCGGTCGCATTTCTCATCGACCCGCGGGCTCTTCCGAACGCGGAAGCGATCCAAGCGGTCGCCGCGTACCTCGGGACGGTCAATCTCTACCTCGCGGCGTTCAACATGATCCCGGGATTCCCTCTCGACGGCGGCCGAGTCTTGCGGTCGGCCATCTGGGGGATCTCGGGCGATCGGACCAGGGCGACCACTATCGCCGCGCGCGGTGGGCAGGTCGTTGCGGTCGCGTTCGGTGCGTTCGTCTTCTACGAGGTCATCATCCTTCGTGACGCCAGCGGGCTTTGGCTAGGCCTCATCGCGTACTTTCTGTGGAACGCGGCGAGTTCCTCGCTCCAGCAGGAGCGGATCGCCACCGTGGTCGGCGGCGCGAAGGTCGGACCCCTCATGACGACCGATTTCAAGTCGACGCCGCCGGGCGTCATGGTCGGCCAGGTCATCCGCGATCTCGTGCTCCCGATGAACCTCCGCGCGATCCCCGTCGTCTCGGGCGACAGATTCATGGGCCTCGTCGCGATCGGCGATCTGCGCAAGGTCGATCAGGCTCGCTGGGTGGAGACCCTGGTCGAGCAGGTCATGACTCCGGCATCCGATCTTCCGACGGTCTCGCCGGACGATCCGCTCGGCACCGCGCTGGAGCGCTTCAGTGCCACCGAGCTTCCGCTCCTACCGGTTACCAAGGACGGACGCCTCGTGGGAATTCTGTACCGCGAGTCGGTTATCGGGTACGTGCGAATGCAAGAGATGCTCCGCGTCGAAGGCCGCCGCTGACGCGCGCATCGGACCCGGTCGGCGTCGGTGTGATCGGCGTCGGCCTCATGGGTCGTCGCCATGCGGAGAACCTCGTACGGCACGTGAGCGATGCGCGTGTCCTCGCGGTGACGGACGCCGACGAAGCGACCCGCGGGCGCGTCGCCGGGGACCTCGAGACGACCGCGAGCGCATCGGTCGACGCGCTGCTCGGGCGGACGGACGTGCAGGCGGTCGTCGTCGCATCGCCGAAGCGTTTCCACGAGGAGCACGCCATCGCCGCCGCGAAGGCCGGCAAGGATGTGTTCTTGGAAAAGCCGATCGCGACGTCGCTCGAGGGCGCCGACCGCGTGATCGCGGCCGCGCAAAAGGCGGGGATCCGTCTTCAGGTCGGCTTTCAGCGGCGATACGACCCCGCGTACGCCGAAGCGCGGACGCTCGTGTCGAGTGGTGCGCTCGGACGTCCACTGTTCTATCGCGGCGTCAATCGCGATCTGCTCGCACCCGTAGGTCCGCCGGGTTCCATGGAGGCAAGCGACATCCTTACGGAGTCCGCGATCCACGATCTCGATGGAGCCCGCTGGATGATGGCCGACGAGGTCGTCGGAGTCCGTGCCACCCTCGCGACCGTTGGCGATCGCGCCACCTCGCCGGCATCGGATCTCACGATGGTCGAGCTCGCCTTCTCCCGCGGAGCGGTCGCTCACATCGAAGCGATGTGGGGCGCTCGGTACGCCTACGACATCCGAAGCGAGATCCTCTGCGAGAACGGCGCGGTCGTCGTCGGCGGATTCGTGCAGACGATGCTGACCGTTCTGCGCGCCGGCGAACGGCGCGACGACCTCTACCCGGGTTTCCTCGAGCGGTACGCGGACGCCTACGTCGCCGAGCTGCGTGACTTCGTCGGAGGTGTCCTCGACCGGCGCCCGCCGGCCGTCACCGGCGAAGACGGGCGGCGCGCTCTCGCGATCGCGTTCGCCGCCGAGCGCTCCGCCGCGACGACTCGGCCGGTGACGCCAGGCTAACTACGCGTTGCCGCGCTCGGCCGCGATGAGGTCAAGGACGAGGGTCGACCAACCGAAGTCGCGCGCTCCCTGGCCGTCACCGGTCAGCGGGTCGTAGAACTCGCGGACGCCGCTCGCGGCCATCATCCGAACGGTGCGCTCCGCGAGCTCGCTGGCCACATCGTTGCGCCCGTGCGCCCGCAATCCCCAGTACAGGTACCAGTTCACGTTCACCCATGTCGGGCCGCGCCAGGTCGTGTTCGTGCGCCAATGCGGGTCGAACGACGTCTCCGTCGCGGCCACGCTCGGGACCGGGTAGGGAAGCCAGAACTCGCGCTCGTTGAGCAGGTGATCGTCGATCAGGCGCTTCGCCTTGCTCGGATCGAGGTCGTCGAGGATCAGCGGAAACAGAGACGAGAACGTCAGCACTTTCGCGGGTTTCTCGTCCCAGCCGGCGAGATCCCAAAACACTCCGACCTTCTCGTCCCAGCACTTCGTTTCGAGCGCCGCGCGCACGCGGCCCGCCCGCGCGCTGAACTCGTCGGCCTCGTGCGCGAGGTCGGTGAGCTTCGCGAGACAGCGAAGCCCATCCGCATAGATCGCGTTCACCATGACGTCCTCCCACGTGAACGTGTCGAGCGCCGGGATACGCGCGGGATCGGCGCGGTGTGGCGCGTACGCGTCGAAGAGACGCTTCATCGATCGCCGCAGCTGCGGCAGCGTTTCCTCAGGTGGCCCGGACGCGATCCCCATTAAGCGGTCGTATTTCGGACTGGCGTCGAGGCCCGACTCGTCTGGCTGAATGATCGCGATGAGCGAGTCGTCGTCGGGGTCGCGATACGCCTTGAGCCACCGGAAGAATCGGCGGATCGGCGGCAGTACGTCGCGCACGAACTCCCTATCGCCGGTCGCCTCGTAGATCCGCAGCACGGCGCGCGCGACCACCGGTGGCTGGATCGTCGCGGTGTAAAACGGATCGGCGAGGGTGATCGAGTACTCGCGTATCGCTGACTCGTGCGCGCTCTTCTCCCAGAGCAGCATGTGGGGCATGAATCCGTCGGGCCGCGCGCCCTGCATCAAGCAGCGGATCTCTTGCTTGGCGAGCTCTGGATCGACATGCAGCAGCGCGATCGCGTGAAACGCGCTGTCCCAGAACCACTGGAATGGATACGTCGTCGGCGACGGGCACACGAAGTCGTACCGCTGGCCCGCCCACGCCGAGATTCCGCGCTGGCGATTGCCTTTGAGGACTCGACGTGCGTCCGCGGCGACCTTGTCCCAGTCAGAGCGCATGTCCGCGGATTATCCGACGGGCGGCGCGGGTATGATGCGAAAACAGGCGCCCGCGCGATCACGCGCGCGGCAGGGAGGATCTATGGAAGAGCGCAAAGTATCTCTCTCGCGTCGCGCATTCCTTCAAGCTATGGCCGCGACCGGCGTTGTCGTCGCGTGCGGGACGACACCCTCGACCACGCCGAGCGGGAGCGCGAAGCCCGCGACGATCTCCGGCACGGTCACGGTCTCCTATCCGGATGAGCTCGGGGCTAAGCCGAAGTACGTCACGAAGGCAGCCGATGACCTCAAAGCGAAGTACTCCGGCGTCGATGTCAAGATCGACCTGCAGAAGATCGGGAGCGGCGATTACTACACGAAGCTCCTCCTCGCGCTCTCCGGCGGCGGCGACATTCCCGACGTCATCCACGTCGGCGGCGATCGCATCGGCGAGCTCGCCGACGCGGGTTACATCGAGCCGCTCGACAAGTACGTGTCGCAGTGGGAGGACTGGAAGAACTACCCGCAGGCCGTGAAGGATGGGGTGAGCTACCAGGGCAAGGTCTGGGCGATCCCGTACGGCCTCGACATGCGCTGGCTCTACATCCGTCGCGACGTCATGGAGAAGGCCGGCCTCGGCGGCGATTGGACCCCGAAGAACGTCGACGACATTCTCGTTGGGGCGAAGGCCGTCAAGGACAAGAACGCGACGTCCATTCCGTACGCGCTCTACGCGGGCGTGGGGGCCGACACGGGCACGGCGAATCACTCGTTCGTCCCGCTCGTGTGGGCGTACGGCGGCGACATCATCGACAAGACCAGTGGCAAGTGGATCGGCGACAGCCCCGCGGTCCGCAAGGCGCTCGACTACTACCAGCGCGCGTACACCGGAGGTCTGTCACCGAAGGAAATCCTCACGACCACAAAGCCCTGGACCTCGATGCGCGAGAAGGAAGGCAACGGGCAGCTCGCCCTCCTGTTCGAAGGCGGCTGGGTCTACGGCGGCTGGCAGACCGCCAAC